>Ga0272441_10006614_pt1 | contig 19289 bp, 15 predicted proteins | sample SSMProp6N_FD_193582 | JGI IMG/M metagenome (GOLD analysis project Ga0272441, IMG submission 193582) | Marine sediment archaeal communities from Little Sippewissett salt marsh, Falmouth, MA, United States - SSM-Prop-6N | ecosystem: Environmental > Aquatic > Marine > Wetlands > Sediment ... | reverse complement strand
CTCAGCAGGAAAAAGGTTCCGGGAAACAGGGCCCAGGTATCTCCCGGTTTCAGAACGGGCAAAGCGGGAAATCAAGGAAGGAAAAGCAGCCGGAGGAGACACCACTGGCTGCGGCGACAATTTTGCAGGAGGTGTTCTTGCATCCGCGGCCATGCAGCTGGGCGAAAGGACCGGCGGAAAACCTGACCTTACTGAAGCCTGCGCCTGGGGCACTGCATCCGGAGGATTCGCCTGCTTCTCCATGGGCGGCGCTTTTCCGGAAACAAGACCCGGGGAAAAAAGAGGTTTTCTTGAAAAATATTATAATGATTATCGTAAACAAATCAAAGGAGAAACCAGATGAATACGACAGACATACCTGCAACCATGAAAGCAGTTGTTGCATGGGGCAATGATATCGACCATGTTGGAGTAAGGGAACTTCCGGTACCGGAACCGGGCCCGAACCAGCTTCTCTGCAGAGTCGAAGCGGCAGGAGTCTGTACGTCAATTCTAAAACTCGTTGCCCAGGGGAAAAATCATACTTTTTTAAACGGCTGGGACCCGGCCGAATATCCGATCATCCTCGGCGATGAAGGCTCCCTGACCCTTGTAAAAGCCGGGAAAAACCTGGAAAAGGAATTTATTCCCGGAACCCGCTACGGTATCCAGCCCGCCGCGGATGTCGGTCCGATCAACTATAAAGAACGCTACAACAACAATGCTGAAGGCATGACCAAGACAGGAGTAGGATATACTCTCCCGGGAAACCTTGCCCAGTATATTCTTATTCAGGAAGAAATCCTGGAAAGCGGATGCATGCTGAAACTTCCTTCCGATGATATTCCTCATTACGCAGTATCCATGGCTGAGCCTGTCTCCTGTGTCTATTCCGCCCATGATCGGCAGGTCCACCTGAAGAAAAAAGACCGGTTTTCACCCAGGGAAGCAGAAATCGGGCTCCTGCGGGGAGGTGTCGCAGTGGTCATCGGGGCAGGCACCATGGGAAGGATACATGTGGAAATGGCCATGCGTTTTAAACCAAGAGTCCTAATCGTCTCGGACCTAGTCCAATCCCGTCTGGATACAATCAATAAACTCTTCGGCAAAAAAGCGGAGAACCTTTCAATCCGTCTTGAAACCGTACTTCCCGATGCCCTTACCGATACGGCAAAGCTCCTGTCCGGCGGGACCGGTGCTGATGATGTTATCGTTGCCGTGGGTGTTCAGCAGGTACAGCAGTCAGCCCTTTCCCTCCTCGCAAAAGGGGGCGTAGCCAACCTCTTCGGCGGCCTTCCCAAAGGAAAGAGCATGCTTCAGGTTGATGCCATTGATATACATTATCAGGACAAAAAAATTGTCGGGTCCAGCGGCGGAGATGCTTACGACATGATCGCCACGATTGAACTTATCGCAGAAGGTAAAATCGACGCGGGAAACTATATTTACGGTATCGGTTCCCTGGAACATGTGCCGGAAGTGCTCCGGGCAATGAAAGAAGGCAAGGTGGAAGGCCGGGCAATCATCTATCCCCATGCAGGTCCTGCAGATTTTACTGTAGTTGATTACTGGAGTCCTGAGGACGAGAAGAAACTTCTTTCACCCTGATTGACCTTTTCTCCGGAATACCGTATTTACTCCTTATATGGAGAAAAGAAATATAAAAAAGAATTCTCTAATTATGATAATCGATGCCCTGGGCTGGAACCTGGGGCAGAGTTTTATATCTCCCCAGACAATCATTCCCATGTTTATCGTCAGACTCACAGGCTCCAACCTGATTCTCGGCTTGGTTGTAGCAATCCAGAGCCTGGGTCAGCTTCTTCCCCAGCTGATTTCCGCCCACAGGCTGGAGAAACTTCACGTAAAGAAATATTTTGTCACCTTTATGGGCATCATTTTTGCACGTCTTCCTTATATTATCCTTGCTGTAATGATTTTCACCCACCCTTCCCCTTTCCTGATCCTGATAATCTTTCTGATCTGCTGGACTGTTTCCAATTTTTCCACAGGCATTATCATGCCGGCATATATGAGCCTTTTCGGCAAATCCGTTCCTTTTAAGCTGCGGGGCCGGGTAACAGGAATCGGGAGTTCTATAGGAACCTTCCTGGCTGTCCTCGGCGCGTATCTGGCAAAAATCTTCCTTGAAAAGAGCACCTCCCTGAACGGCTATGCCTGGTGCTTTGTAACAGGATTTATTATTTTAACTGTTACTATTATTCCTCTTGCATTTACTGATGAGCCTGAAGAGGTAAAAAAGGAGGAGAACCCGGACCTGCATCTTTTTCTTAAGGGTTTGTTTTCTTCAATCCGTGAGAACACCCAGTTTATCCGGTACCTGTTTCTCCAGATTTCCATGCAGGCCGGGTATGTGGGAGTTGCTTTTATTACAAGCTATGCAGTTAACCGTCTTGGGGCTTCGGAGGGCATGATTGCAGTATGCACTGCTGTTCTTATGGGTTTTACCGCCCTCGGGAGCCTTCTTTTCGGATTTATCGGCGACAGGAAAGGATACAGGCTGGTGTTTATCCTGGCAGCTCTGGCATCAGTTGCCGCCTACGGGATTTCCGCATTGTATCCGAATCTTTATATTATTTACGGAGTGTATGCTTTGTCCGGTCTGCTTCTCGGATGTATTGTGATTAATCATAATATGACTTTTGATTACTGTTCCGAGGAGCAGTATACAACCTTCCCTGCAATCGTTTTTACGGCAAATATGCCGGTCCGGGTCCTGTTTCCTCTGCTTGCGGGTTTCTGGCTGATGCTTTTGATCTGCGGATTGTTTTTATTATTATTACCGCATCGAGCTTTATCGGTTTGATTCTTGCCCTCTTTTTCGTCCGGGAACCGAGGCTCCTTCAGGTTTCTGAGGACGCCGATACGTCTTCGGTATAATTTTTTCATTGATATAAATTTTAATAAAATATTAAGCACAATTGTCTCAAAATTTTATCAAAAAAAGAATTTATAAGGCCAATTCAATTTAAAGTATATAAATAGCCATCTATGCACATATAGTACTAGTTCGAAACCCTCATAGAATAAGCACCAATGATACAGATATTACTGCCCAAAAGACCCAACCTTTTCATATCTCCTGCGTATAATGAATTTGAGGAGCAAAGAAAATGAAAAAAAGTATCATGTTAATAATAGCCGGTGCGGCGGCCCTGGTGTGCCTCGGCTGTTCCACCGCTCCATGGCAATCATGGAAAAAAGATATGCAAGCCGAACTGGAGGCCGGCAGTCTTATTGCCGAAACTCCCAGCGGACCCATCGAATACACTCTCCGGGGTTCGGGCCCCGTGGTCCTGGCTCTGCACGGCAGCATGGGAGGCTACGACTCAGGACTCGCTATCGGTGGAATGCTCGCTGAGGCTGTTGCGGAAAGCGCCAGGCAGCCGGTCTCCGAAATCACCCTTCTCAGCGTATCCAGACCCGGTTATCTGAGAACCCCTCTTGAAGCGGGTTCCTCCACGGCGGATCAGGCTGATGCCCTTGCGGATCTTCTTGACGTCCTGGAAATTGATGAAGTGGCTGTAGCCGGAGGTTCCGCCGGCGGCCCGGTGGCGCTCCAGTTCGCTCTCCGCCATCCTGATCGCTGCTGGGGCATGATCCTTCTCTGCTCTGTGTTTGAACAGAAAGATCTTGAGGATTTTACCCTCTTCGAACGAATGCTCTTCTCCACAGCCTTCAGCGATCGAAACAGTTATCGAACCGTCCGCAAATTGGAACGGAACCCCGAGAAAATTCTTTCAGGAATGTATCCCGGGACTGCACGCCGCCTAAAGGAAGATCCCCGGCTGATGGAGATGACAATTCGTCTTATGCGTACGAGCTTTCCCATGTCTCTCCGAAAGGACGGCACCTACAATGACATACAGAGGGAACAAAGCTTTCCCGCGTCAGATCTCTCTGAAATCAGTACTCCCCCCGCTCCCTGTCTCAACCTGCTGGAAACCATAGTATCGGGAAATAATTAAAATCATTAAACCTCTTAAATTGAATGAAATGCACTTATTTCAGCTGTCCTAGAGCATTTTCGAGCATCCCTGTTACCGCCTGCCGAAGGTCTGTATCGGTCAACTCTGCCTCTACCGTAAGTTCTGTCATTTCCTCGTTATAGATGCTGGAAAGGACCTCCAGATCCCTGTTGTTGATCAAATCCCACAGCACACCATGCAGTGCATCGTACTGCACATCATCCAGTTCAATCTCCTCCTCCTTACAGTACCAGCCGATGACCTGGCTGATAAAGTTGAGCTGGTAACCCGATGCCGCTGTGTTGATAAGCTCCTTCCTCCGTATTTCCGGATCTTCTTCAGCGATATTGATCCGTGCATTGATTAAAAAACGAAAGGTGTCATCATTTATCCAGCCGGTTTCAACAGCCGGTTCCCCCGCTGCTGCTCCGGTTTTATTTGGCAGCAGGTCGAAATTAAGGATAATTATGATCAGTATAACTGCAAGGGTAACGGCAAAAGCAATCCACCGGTAATATTTATAGAAGCTCCTCAGCTTTATCCTCCGGACCGGATCAGCTGTATGGGTATAGGATGAAGAGGGGCTGGTATCGGACAGAGGGACTAAAGAGGAGAGTTTGGAAAAAAAACCCTCAGAGTCCTCAGGGCTCAGAAGAAACTCCTCTCCGGAGGTGAGTTTGAGAATAACAAATCTGCCTGCAGCCTTTGTCCCGAACTTCACAATGTTCACTTCATGTCCGGCAGAGGTTTGTTCCTGGATGATGGGAACCGTGCAGTAACGGGTGAAAAGGCCGTAAGCCTTGCTCGATGTCAACCATTCCTTCATGTTCCGTTCCCGCTCACTTTCTACCCTGGGTGTCATATACTGTTTTAATATATCCCTCGCCTGGTCCTCGGAAAGGACCGCCGCCCCATGCACATCTTCCAGGGGTATGAGCCGCTGTGCTGTCCCTTTCCGAAGAGAGACCCCTTCCTGCCCGACGGTGTACCGGGACCCGGGGGATACTACCAGGAAAAGCATGTACACCACAGGGAGAAGTCCGAATCCCGCGACAAACAGGCCGGCGCTTTCACCAGAGGCAAAGTACAGCACAAGGCCGAGGGGGATAAAGATGCCGAAACCGGCCATAATAATCCATATACGCCGGAAGGAACGGCGGGGTTCGAAAGAGACACTGTTCCTGCTGTTCATGTCCGTGATTGTACCTCCTGCACTGTGCAGTATATTGCAGTACACGCCTGAATGCAAAAAGCATTAGCCTTCCTCAATAGTACAAGCTGATATTCGAAGAATACGTATCAGACACGCACAGGATTTAATCACTCAATTTTAAAATCTTTATTCTCAATGCTGCAGGACCACTATCTAATGACAGACAAACTCATTCATTAACCTTTACTCCCCCTGCCGTTTATGCTGACGGTTAAAATACGAAGGAATTACTTCCCCTGTCATTTTTCCGTGAAGGAAGGAAAGGCGTGCATTCACCGCTGTTGTATAATGGTACTGCGGTACTTATTTCAATTACTATGGTAACTTTACTCAGCTTAAGGCCGGGGGAATAATAAATAAACCTGAATGCAAACACAACAGGGGAAATTATTCTAAGGAGGGATCGATGAAAACGAACTTATTAATGGTGATTGTCTGCCTTGTGTTCTTTTCAGCCGCAGTATTCGCCGGCGGAAACCAGGAAAGTGCCGGGGCTAACGCAGAAGAAAAGATAACGCTGAAATGGCAGATATGGGTTACTCCAAATCTTACACGTGCTTTTTACGAAGACATTGCAGCTGCTTTCGAGGCTGAGAATCCGAAAGTGGATGTGGAACTTGTGGAAGCAACCGCCACTGGTTCCGCCGGATCCATGGATTTCATCAGAAACAGACTGGCTGCCGGGGATGTCCCTGATTTGTGGTCCAATTTCACCGATATTCCGTCATTTGCCGACGCCGGGCACTTGTGGGAATTTCCTGCCGGCGATCCTGATCTGGCAAAGGTTAAAAATCTCATGAGCACCGCTTATAACGGAAAACTTTACAGTATCGGTACAGCTCTTCAGCCACAAAGCATAATGTACTATAACAAAAAGCTCTGGGCCGAGGCTGGATTGACTAAAAACGACATACCGCGGACCTGGAACGAACTGGAATCAGTTTGCGGCAAAATTAAAAATGCCGGAATGGTACCGATTATAACAGGCGGGGAATGGGTTCCTATTACATTTTTTGATTACTTCGTGGGCCCTCAGATAACCAAGGAACATCCGAATCTGTGGGCCGAGATTTATTCCGGGGAGATGAAATGGAATAATCCTGAAATTGTTGAAATTCTCTCTTTTATGGACAAACTGGTTAAAAAGGGTTATATAATCGAAGGTGCATTAAGCATCGGATATGCTCAGCTTGAAAAGGCATTCCTTACAGAAGAGGCGGTCATGTATCCCATGGGATCCTGGTTTACGGCTGCTGAAGCTGCTGCTGATAAAGACTGGGAAACTGGATGCTTTGCTGTTCCCACAAAAGATGGTGAAATCAATATGACCCGTTCCGGCGGGTACGGAAACGGTTTCGTTATATATTCCGGGTCCGAACATCCTGAATTGGCTTTCAAGTTACTAAAAAAAGTTGTTCTTGATCCTGTATTCGGTGCTAAATTTATCGAAGCAGACGGATTATTTTCCAATCTTGAACCGCCTCTCACCTATCCAATGTCGTATCTGCAGAAAGAACTGGCTGCAGAGATCGCGGAACTTGACTACTCATACCCGATTATCCAGCACGTACTGGGGGCACCGGCACCTCCGGGAATCGGAGATTACCTTAAAAGTGCAGGTGAAGCTATCTTAAGCCAGTCCTACTCCAGTCTTGAGAATATTCTCCAGCAGATAGATAATTTCATTGCTGAAACCCAAATGTAATTTTTCCCGGGGAGGAGCGGTAAACTGCTCCTCCCTATTCTAATAATTTACTTTATTACTTATTACCATAACTCTTTAAATATTTTTCTTGAATTTGATTTCTCCATGCATTATTGTAAAATAAAAAGGATAGATCATCCGTTTTGATGATCTATAAAGTGGTAGCTATGTCCGGAATGACAGAAAGAATATATCCAAACGAAACCAATACAGAAAGCCGAATACAGGAGCAAATGACGGAATTACTCATCAACCGTTACGAAGTTGCCTGCAGGTGGCTGAAAGAATATTTAAAAGATGACAATCACCGTATAATCGATATTGCGTGCGGTTCAGGGTATGGAACAGCTATGCTTTCAGGATTCGGTTCAATTATAGGAATCGATATCGACAAGGAAGCAGTCGAATATGCAAAAAAGTATTATAATAAAAAAAATATAACATTTCTTGTTGGCAATGCGGATGATTTTACATACCTCGAAAAACTCGGAAAGTTTGACGCTGTTGTAAGCTCCGGTACAATCGAACATGTTGAAGACGAACTCGCTTTTTTAGACTGGATACGCAAAAGTCTGAATCCTAACGGGGTTTGTATTCTCGGCTTTCCCTCAACATTTACCAGAGACTGGGCTTACCCTTTTCATAAAAGAGATATATCACCAAGAAAAGCTGTTAAGATGATCAATCAAGCCGGATTTACAATTCTCAAAGAACATTTCCAAACCACCAGATTCCGCATGAAAGATCTTGTTTATGAAAGGGACTCAAACCCCTCCCTCCCTGTTCCGCCCCTAAGCCACTGGTTCGGGTACTTCCTGAAAAGGTTTGACCATCTGCTGCGCAGAGTATATCAAATGAGTGTCGGCGGCGGTATTCTTTTTTCTGATCAGCAGTATCTGATCAAAAAAACTGCTGAATAATTGAAAAAAATCGTCAGTAAATGACGGGCTCCTTCTTCTCCGATTCCGCGGATTTCAGGATCGCATCACAGATAACAGCAGTTCTATATCCATCCTCAAAGGTAGCGACCATTGGTGCGAGCTTTTCACCGTTAACTACAGCATTCAGCATATTAAAAGCGGAATGAACAAAAGTATTCTCCCACCCGATAATGTGTCCGTGGGGCCACCATTTTTCGATATAGGGATGATACGCTTCCGTTACATTTATCCTGTGAAAACCGACAACGTCCTGGGGATCTTCATCCTTGAAATAAACATGCAGATAATTCATGTTTTCAAGGTCAAAAGAAAGGCTCCCCTTCTCTCCATTGATCTCAACTTCTCCGAAATTTTTCCGCCCCAGGCAGAACCTGGAACCCTCCAGGGTGCCTATGGCGCCGTTTTCAAATTCCACAGTGGAAACAAAAGCATCGTCAACATCAACTTTGCCTCTCTTTGAGGGATCATTCATCAGCGGCCTTTCATGAATAAAAGTCCGAATACTGGACATCACTGCGACAGGTTCTCCGCAGAGAAACCTGGCAAGATCAATGATGTGGGACCCGAGACAGCCGATAACACCGTTGCCTGCGATGTCTTTCTGAAGCCGCCATACCATGGGGAAATCAGGATCAGCAATCCATTCCTGGAGGTATCTGGCTCTGAAATGATAGATCTTCCCCAGCCTTCCGTCATCAATCAGCTTTCTGGCAAGAACAACCCCGGGTATCATACGGTAATTGAAATTGCATAAATTGACAACTCCGGCTTTTGTAACAGCATCGAGCATCTCTTTTGCCTCCGCACTGTTCCGGGCTAAAGGTTTCTCGCAGAGGATGTGTTTGCCCTTCCGGGCTGCTTCAATGCAGGGTTCAGGATGGATGTTCGGCGGAGCGCCGTTTATCATGATGTCAACATCCTTATCGTCAATCAGATCATGCCAGCTGGTGTAGTACTTTTCGTATCCGTACCTGTTCACCTCTTCTTTCAGGGCTTCTTCGTTTCTTCCGCACATTGCAACCAGCCGGGGCCGGGCAGGCGGGGGCCAGAAAATGTAGGGCATCTGAGTTAATGCATTGGAGTGGGCTTTGCCCATAAACGCATAACCGAGCATTCCTATGCCGACTTCCGGAATTTTGCCTGCTTTGCCTTCCGCTGTCATTGCAGTAAATCCTACTTTTTTTTCTGCCATGGACATACTCCTTTTATCATATAATCTATTGTTTCCATAAATAGAATCGAAATAGAAAATCCAATTGGTGCATGCGGGATTCAGTATAATAAAATAGGTTTCCGATTGCAAAAAATCTTTTCTGGAGAAATACTCTTGCTGAATATAAACTTGAACTTTAAATTCGGTTTTCTGAAAATCATTTTAGTACATCTCCATACCTTTCAGTCTGCAGAAGGTCTTGAAAAGGGGAGTGTTGTCCCCGTAAGAGATTATATAGTGCTGGGAAAGAACTCTTTCCGCGAAATCCTCCACAGGAGTATCCAGGATTATTTCTAAGCTCGGGAGATGGGGGGCAGGGGGGTCCCATCCTTCCTCTTCCCAGCTTCTGGGGGTAACTGCTTCTCCGGTTACACAGTGCAGAGCGTACCCATCCCCTTTAGGACAGACCCTGGCAAGGGTCACCCTGCCGGTTTTAACTTTGGAGATATTCAGCACCCCTTCGCCGAAATCACCGAAGGCAGTCGCAGTTGCGGTAACCGGGCCGTCCACTACTTCGGAGGGGACAAAATCCGGAACACCCATGAGAACCCGGTCCTGCATAAACTCGTAAAACTCCATGTAAGCGGCACATTGGCCTGTAAGATATTTGGTGATCAGCTGGGTCACTGCACCGAGGGAGTCATTTTCCGGAATAGTGCAGACACCGGGATCGTCCCCGAGAAGCATGAACACCATGGCAGGAGGAAAGGACATCAGTTTTTTCACTCCGTCCACATCAATTAAGGAAACACCCTCATAATTCCGTTCAAGAATTTTCTTTTTTACTGCAAGGTACAGGTTCACACCCTTTTCCAGTGCTTCCCTGGGTGCTTCTTTTTCAAAGGTCCAGGAATCAAGAAGATTCTGAATAACTGTGTCTCTCTCAGAAGGATCTATTTTTTCAATTGACTGGGTCATTTCGAGCATTTCAAAAAATTCAACTTCAATCCCCAGAACATTGCGCAGGGACACTCCGTCGAACATGGTTCCGTAGAGGTTCATGTCCCTGTATCCCATCATACCGATCTTTGCCCGTTTCAGCCGGACGTCCGCGGTAACAGCAGTGATGAAATTCCTTATTTTATCCAAAGGATGGCCGGAATCAATAGAGCTGTATACATAGGCATATTTATAGTTAAATCTTTCAAACACGCTCCGCAGAGCTGTTGTGCCGGCCTGGTCGGCAGTGGTTACCAAACGGCCGTCCCGAAAATATCCGGTTAATCCCCAGAGGAGCATGGGCAGATGACTGAATTCAGCGGTTATTTTGATGACTGCATGAGAAGGTATCCATCCTGCAATGCATACTACCAGAAGGTCAAAGGGTTCCTTTTTCAATTCTCCAACAGCCCTGCTGCAGTCCTTTCCTTCAGGGTCGTCGCTGACCGGCGGAGTTTCAAGGAGATCAAGTCCGATTTTTTTCAGCTCCGCTGCAGCCTCTCTGCATTTTCTTTCGATTACCTCTTTCGGCGTATTCACTTCCCCGAACCCGACGAATCCTGCTTTTAATCTGTACATTGAAAACCTCCTGCTGGAAGTATAATTACGGTTCTATTTTTCCGTAAGGGTATATATTTTCGTTTCCGTCCGGCGGTATCTCCTGTAGGCAGCTTCATATTCCCCGGTCCTGTCCCGCGCCGGTTCAAATCGGTTAACCTGCTTAACCATGGCTCCCGCAGCTTCCGGTATCGAAGAATAGACCCCGAGGGCGGCACCGGACAGTACAGCAATACCCAGGGACGCAGTCTCCGAGGAAGCAAGGGTAATTACCGGCAGACCTGTGGCATCAGCCTTCATCTGATTCCAGAATCTGCTCTTTGCCCCCCCTCCCATGGAGCGGACCTCCCTGCTCTCCCCGCCCAGGTCACACATCCTGTCAATATTTTCCCGGAGGACAAAAGCAATGGACTCCATTACAGCCCGGACGAAATGGGCTTTTGTATGGTGCAGTTCAAGGCCGTAAAAACTTCCCCTGGAGGAAGGATCCAGCGGCAGTGTGCCGGGACCGGCCATAAAGGGGTAGAATAGCAGTCCCTGGCTTCCGATAGCGACTTTTTCCGCGGAACCGATAATCACGTTAAAAGGGTCTTGTCCTGCCCGCTCTGCGGCCTCAGCTTCCGCTGTAAAAAATGTGTCCCTGAGCCATTTCAGACTCATGCCCCCGGCGGCAGTCCAGCCGGTGACTAAATATCTTTCCGGAACTGCGTGACACTGTACAGACAGGGACTCTCCCCTCTCCCCGGGCAGGGTATTCAGAGTTTTACAGATCGCCAGGGCTCCCCCGGTGGTTTCGGTAATGATTCCTTCTTCAATATTTCCGGCGCCTATCATGCCTGCAGTTTGATCCAGAGCCCCGGTTATTACTTTGGTTTCCTTTTTCAGCCCCAGTTCCGACGCTCTTTCCGGAAGAAGGGTGCCGGCAATCTCCGCTGATTCTGTAAGCTCCGGCAGCTGCTGGTCTGTAATTCCCAGGTAATTGAGGATATCCCTCCAGTAAACTTTTTTCCGTATGTCCAGAAGAGACGTAGTGGAATAGAGGGAATACTCCCCGATATATCTGCCTGTCAGCTTGAAGATGATGAAATCCTCTACCATGCAATATTTAGCGGCTTTATGGAAAACTTCCGGATTGTTTCTTTTCAGCCAGAGGATTTTGGTGGCAGGCCAGGTGGGTGTCATATCTACCAGGCCGGTATCTCCCGAACCAAGGGCGGCCTTCAGTTCCTCGGCCTCTTTCCATGAGCGGTTATCCATCCACACAATGGCAGGCATTAAGGGAGCTCCGGCGGCATCCAGGGTTATGAGGGTTTCTCCCTGGGAGCTTACGCCAATGGAAAGAACTTCCTCAGGAGGAACCGCAGATTTCTCTAAAACCTCTTTAATGCCCTTCTGCACGCAGGTCCAGTAAATTTCAGCGTCAAGCTCAATGATATTCTCCGACGGCGTGTGAAGCGTATATTCCAGGAGGGACTCCGCCTTTGCCGCCCCTTCCCCGGACCAGAGTCCGGTCTTTACCGAGGTGGTTCCCATATCCAGGGTGAGAAATAACATCCGCAGCCCCTTATTCAGTTATACATCAAGAACTGCTTCAATATCCAGGAAAAAGCAGAGATTTTTCAATTTCGCCGGTTCGTAAAACAGTGTGCCGAAGGAAACATATCCGGCTCTCATCGGTTTCCTTTAATCACGTAATTTACAGTATCATACCCTGTTCCATCAAAACTCAAGAAACCATTCTTGCCGTGTGTACCAGAAATTTAACAATTTTCCAGGCAGAATAATGGACAAAAATATCAGAACTCGGCTTTTTTGCGCAAAAGCCGCTTGCTTAATGCCTGTTTTGATATTCCAAGAAGTTCCGCTGCCCTGGTCTGATTGCCCCGGGCACGAAGCAATGCTTCAGTTATTAAAAAATCCGTAGTTTCCTTCAGCGTCGGCAGGTTTTCCGGGAAAACAATACTGTCCCCGGGCAGAGAAACTTTTTCACCAAGGACCCTGTTAAACATTTCAACAGAAAGAAAATCAGAATGATTTCTGCTTACACAGTCATAGACCAGAGACCGAAGCTCCCGAATATTGCCGGGGAAAGGATAGGAGGAAAGGAGGCTGATTATCTGCGGAGAATAGGTCGGCAGTTTTTTCCCGGTCTTCCAGACAGCATCTTCAAGAAAATGTTCAAAGAGCAGGGGAATATCTTCCCTGCGCTCCCTTAAAGGCGGAAGCTCAATAGTATGAACACTGAGGCGATAGTAAAGATCTTTCCGGAACCTGCCTGTTTCCACAAGCTCTTTCAGATCATGATTTGTTGTAACAATTATTCTTGCATCGCTTTTCTTTATAGTATCCGACCCGAGGGGAAAATATTCACCGGTTTCGATAAGGCGGAGAAGCTTTATCTGCGAAGCAGGGCTTAGGTCGCCTATTTCATCTAATATCAGCGTCCCTCCTGCAGCAGTACTGATCAGCCCTTTTCTTAATTCAACAGCTCCGGTGAACGCGCCCTTTCTGTGGCCGAACAACGTATCTGAAAACATAAAATCATCCAGCCCCGCGGAATTCACGATTACAAGCCGGCCTTCGTTCATACTGATTGTATGAATAGCCTTTGCGAGAAGCTCCTTCCCTGCTCCGGTTTCTCCGGTAATCAGAATAGGCTCTCTGCTGGATGAAATGGATTCAGCGTATAAAAAAATGGCATGAATCTTTGTGCTTCGGGTGATTATTTCAGAAAAAGCATCCGGAGATGTTAAAGTATTCTCAATAAGGTGCTGTTTCAAACTGGAATAATTCCGTTTCATCTCCCGGAATTCTATTGCCCGTTTAAGGCTGTTTACAAGCCGGTTATTCTCAACCGGTTTGACTATATAATCAAAAGCCCCTTGCCGCATGCATTCCAATGCCTCATTAAGCTCAGTTGTTTCCGCCATTACAATAACCAGTATATTGGGAAAATTATCCTGTATGTCTGCAAGCAGTTTCCTGCCGCAGCCCCGGGGCAGAGATAAATCCAGAATAAGGACTTCAGCATGCACTTCTTTTAATAAAGGCAGAAGATTCGTACAATCTTCAATACAGATAAGATTCATTTTTCCTGAAGCCCCAATGACTGATTTAAGGTTATTCAGGCTATCGGGTTCATCATCAATAATTACAATAGAATTTTCCGGGAATGCGGACTTTTTTATAATCTCCATTTTCCGCCATCTTACATGAGGGAAGAAAAAAATACAAGTCAATTTATCTTGACTAACAGACAAAAATTGACAGTTTCACTGCAATTTATTTTTACACGGATTTTATATTTCTTTATCCTGTAATGAACTAATAAAAATACTCCTACTGGCATGAATATTGCTGTTAGAAATTAAACAAAATATTAGGAGCATCATAGTGAAATATGTGATCGGAGCTTTGGCAGTCATTCTTATCTTTTCGTCCTGCAGTATCTGCGGTTTCCTCATAAAGGGCGCATGTGAAACAAAAGATGTAAACAGTATTGATTCTTCAATTGTATTATACGATTGTGAAGAATGCGCAAAATCGTCCTGTAATCCTTATGATTCCACCGAAGAAGTCTATTTCCATGAAGGCCTCAGCTGTTATGACATCGGGTACACGTATAACACCGGATACGGGGTATACTATAGCGGTTCTGAATGGGAAGACTATAAAACCCCGGGAAGCGGCGGCTACTTTGCTGATGAAGCCGGAGCCGGCAGCGTCAGCTACTGTACCGATACATATCAGGGGCCCACATCGGATATTCAGCGGGATTCCTTCTGCCAGGCGGCTTATGCGTATCTCTGCATGGACGGATTCGCTCCGGATTCAGAAGAAGTCACATCACAATGTGATATATATAATTCAACTTCCTGGGGCTACACTGGCAACTGTCCGTACTGTCCGAAGTAAAGCTGAATTATGCAGAAAAAAAATATTATTCCCATTCTCACCCTCAGTGTAGTCTGTATTATTGCAGTTTTGCTCGGGGGCGCCCTTTTCTATCTCTACAAAATTGACACAGGTATCACCCGTCTTACCGGTGCCGTAAAAAACGCTAATCAGCCTGAAAGCCGTCCCCAGCCCAGAGAGGTCAATATTACAGCAGATGATGATCCGGTAATCGGCGATCCAAAGGCGAAAACAAGCATCATTCTTTTTTTAGATTATGAATGCTCTTTCTGCTCTGTTTTTTATGAAAAACTCTACGGAAATCTCTCGGAAGATTTCATCAAACCCGGAAAAATCAATCTTGTATTCAAGGATTATCCCCTGTCCATACATCCCAACGCAATGAATGCGGCAATGGCTGCGGAATGCGCGGATGAACAGGGAAAATTCGAGGAGATGTTCACCTATCTTTTTGAAAATCCCAAAGCCCTGAAAAATGACGAACCCCTTGCCTGGGCTGAAAAGACTGGCCTGGATACCGGCAGCTTCTCCGCCTGCATGGCTTCCGAAGCAACAGAAGCTGAAATTCAAAAGGATATTGATGATGCAAACAGCAGCGGCGTCCTCGGCACCCCGGCATTCGTCATCGGCGGGAAACTCTATATCGGAACACGGCCGTATCAGGACCTAAAAGTCCTCATCGAAAATACTATTAATGAAAACGAAACATTCCTGTCCCCTGCCGAAGTACGGCGGATGATGGAGCAGTCAGAGGGCCGGCCTGTTCTCATTGATGTGCGTACTGCAGATGAGTTTTCCGCAGGCCAAATTGAAGGTGCTGTAAATCTTGATGTTCGGGCGGATGATTTTACGGAAAAAATTAAGGAACTGGAAAAGGATGCTGAAATTGTTCTGTACTGCAAGGGCAATACCCGGAGCGGAGAAGCTTTCCAATTGATGAAAAAAGCGGGATTTCTCAATGTTTTCCGGCTTAAAGACGGTTTTACAGGATGGGAAAAGGAGAATTAGGGGATTTTTGATAGTCCCCATTCGTCTTTCCGTTTAATTTTTCTCCTTACCATTACTAATCCCCAAATGCCCAGGGGAACAGCTGCAGGAATAAGAAGAAAATGATATCTCCTTGAAGGTGTTACAACCCTGATTTTCCGGACACCCCCTTTCAGGCTTCTTCCGTCTTTGTCCTTCAGCCTGATAGTTACAGCCCGGTCCCCTGGTTCCAAAGGTATGGGAAACGCGATAATATTTGGCTCTTCCTGACCGGCAGATTCTATCGTATATCCATACTCCCCCCCTTCAGTCTGCTCCACCCTGAAAGGCTGTTCCCGGATCATATCCGGGGGACTTCCGTCTTTTTCAATTTCCAGCAGAAGCCCGGGAATCTGCTGCACCCGTACCGGTCTGGATAATACCGGGTTCCCCATACCGCTGCTGTTAACTGTTTTCTCATGGAAAAAATCATTATACGCCGTCTGTCTGAAGCCCTGGATATACAGATCGGTTTCGCCATTCACATAAATTACCGAATACGGTGAGTTGGATTCAACCGGGCTGGTCCATTTATCTCCGGGAATAATCTCAAATCCGGCAGAAAGGAGAGTCTCCGCTGAATACACTTTCAGGTTTTTTTCCGAACCTTGCATTATCAACCCCTCGGAGGTTCGGAAACGGAGCCTGTATTCTCCGGAAGGCAGATTTATATGATACCCGGTAACTGTCCGTACAGGAGGCATCACATAATCATCCGGCTCTTCAGGAGGTTCCCCTGGGGAGAGTTCATTCAGCTGATCAAGAATTTCCTCCGCCTCTTCGCTATCCTCCTGGGCCCGGGCGATCTTTTCAGCGATTTCCCGCTTTGTGTTTTCAATAACCGCCTTTTTGTATTCATACTCCGCCAGAGCCTGCCGGTAAGATTCAACCGAATCCCTGTATTCCCGAACAACAGTCTCAGCTTCCGAACCGACAGAAATCCGCCAGGACATTTCATACTCATCCTCCACACTGTAAAGGGCGTACTGGGTAAGGTCGATTTCCCGAATCATTTTTTTCCCCTTCCATATTTCCAGGATCCCCTCAAAGGGAACATTCAGGATGTCTGTATCTGTCAGCCATTTTCCGGACAGAGGCCAGAAATAAACCAGAGTTTTCCTGAGGATTACATAGTTATCACTCTCCGCTATGAGATAAATATTCCGGGATTCTTCCCTGCAGAAGGTCTTTGTATAATCTCTGCCGTTAAAGGCCAGGATCGAGTATATCAGCGCTTCTTCCCTTTCGGAAACATCAGAAGATATTCCCGGTACCGGCAAAATTGTCAGGACCAGACAGAACAAAACACAGACGCCGGATTTCCTCATTCTGCAAACCTTCCCTTTCCCCGCCCTGCCATTCTCACAGCACCATAGATTCCACCCCCAAGAGCGGAAAGAGCAAGGAAGCTGAGGACCAGATTCAACGGCCGTAAAAAGAAAAAAGCCTTTACTGCAGACTGCATATAAAAGAGAGGAGAAAACCACTGCAGGAAACGGGAAACATTTTGGAAAAGGTTTCCCATATACCCTGCAGCATCTGCATAGCCTGCTGTAAGAACCATAAGAAAGAGAGCAAAAACTCCCAGGTAGCTGAGGAGAGCGGAAGCAGCGGTTGAAGCCAGCATAGAAAGCAGGTTTCCGTAGAGGAAAAATACAATCCCTGCTGCCATCAGAATCAGAGAAAAGACCAAATCGCCGGGTCCGAAAACCAGGTTTGCGGCTGCTGCTGAGGTCAGGTTATAAATAATAATTCCTCCGGAACTTATACCGAGAAACAGGCAGTCCCGGAAAAAAACAGCCGTGCCGTATCTTCTGATATCAACAGGGCCGCAGCAGACAAATTCGATTACCCCCGTACTTTTCTCAAAACAGAAACGGAAAATTGAAATAATAGAAAGAAAAAGAAAACAGAGGGCAAAGGAAACAGCGGAACTGAAAAGAAATGGACCTGCAGCAAAAACCCTGTCAGTAAAGGCGGGTCCGAATATTCCGTTAAGGGTCCTTCCTATAAATCCATAAAGAGGCGTGGCAGCATAATTGAAACCGCTCGATTCAACGCAAAGCACAAATCCCTCTATGAGAAAATGGGACAGAACCAAAGCAATAGTCACGGTAATATAAAAACCGGGATTATACGCCGTCTCCTTTATTTTCATCTTCAGCAGTGCTTTCATTGTATCCGTTCCAAAGTTTCATTTGTTATACTGATAAATGCATCTTCCAGGGTAGCTGTCTCCTCCCGGAAAACCACGGGGATAATCCCCTGTCCGTAGAGATACCCGGACAGTTCTTTACGGTAATCCCTTTCCCCGGAAAGGGTTACCTGGAGACGTTTTTTCCCGGCTGTGCAGGCAGCCACAAAAGGAAGAGCGGCCAATTGCCGGTCGAACCTGTCGGGGATTTCATCAGCCTCAACAGTAATGATCTTTTCCGGGGAAAGCATTGAAATAAACCGCGACATCTCCCCCTCCATCCTCACCCTTCCTTGGGAAATGACAGCGCCTCTGGTGCAGATTTTTTCCACTTCCGAGAGAATATGGGAGGAAACAAGCACTGTTCTGCCCTCCCTGTTTTCCTCCAAAATAAGATCCCGGACCTGCTTAATCCCCAGGGGATCAAGACCGGATATCGGCTCATCCAGAAAAAGAATATCAGGGCTGTGGAGCACCGCCCGCAGGATACTCAGCTTCTGGAGCATTCCCCGGGAAAACTCCCGGATTTTTTTATCCCTGACCTTTTCAAGGCCGACCCTCCCGAGAAGTTCTGAAATCCGTGCCCCGGGATGGGGAACTGAAAAAAGGTCCGCAAAAAACTCCAGGTATTCGCCGGCGGTGAGCCAGGGCCAGAAGCCTGAGGGATGATTTTCCGGAACTACTCCAAACCGGAGTTTTGTTTCTCTGTTTTCCGGAGTAAAGGGCTTTCCGAAAAGCATGACCCTGCCTGAGGTAGGAGGTATAACACCTGTGAGGATCTGTATAGTTGTTGTTTTTCCTGCTCCGTTGGGGCCGAGAAAACCGTATATCTCTCCCCTGGAAATTGAAAGATTAACCTCTTCAACTGCAGTGAAATCTCCATAGGTTTTACTGAGTTTTTCCGCCTTAATAATCAACGGAGCCCTCCGGGAACATTCCAGGATGTTGAAAAATAATATGTTACAGCACCGCTGTACCTTTTCAGAAGATCCATGGTCCTGTCGAGGGTTTCCGCGGCTGATATTTTTTCTTTTATTTTTTTATACGCATCAGGAGAAAGACTCACAGGATCAGGTACAAGGATGAGATAATCCATAACCCAGTATGGCGCTTTTGTATCTTCAATCCCTTCTAGAGGAAGGCTGTAACCATACCGGAAGGGCGCTGTAAAACTCCTGTTCCAGGTCCTGGGAAGCTCGCCTTGAAAGAGAATGTTCCCCCTGTATGATCCCTTTTGTTCAGGTTTCTGAATAAAAATACCGTCCTTCATCTGCTCAGATACAACAGCAAAAATTACTATATCAAGGCAGGGATGGCTGGTTATTGCTTCTCCGTTCCCGGCAACAGGCCGCAGTTCTCCGGTAATCTCACGGTTATTCACTGACTCAAAAATAATGAACTTTTCCAATCCGGGGATTTCCAGGCCGGTGAGTTTAACCGGTTCTTCAAGAGTGTTCGGGCCCCGCTTAACAGTTACCGGTATTTCCACAGGCTGATACAGGGGCGCGGAAACCCGGAGTTTCCAGTCTCCCGGTTTCAGTCCGGTAAAACGGAAAGTTTTTAAGCCGCCGTCTTTCTGATAATAGGCTTTAATGATTCTATCCTGCAGGGTCACCG
>Ga0272441_10006612_pt1 | contig 19291 bp, 18 predicted proteins | sample SSMProp6N_FD_193582 | JGI IMG/M metagenome (GOLD analysis project Ga0272441, IMG submission 193582) | Marine sediment archaeal communities from Little Sippewissett salt marsh, Falmouth, MA, United States - SSM-Prop-6N | ecosystem: Environmental > Aquatic > Marine > Wetlands > Sediment ... | reverse complement strand
ATCCAGAAGTTTTGTCCTACTCAACGGCGATGAAGCAGTCGCCAGAGGCGCAATCGAAGCAGGCATCAAACTAGCTGCCGCTTACCCCGGCACGCCCTCAACAGAAATTCTAGAAGCAATCGCAGAAGTCGCCAAACACTTCGGAATCTACGCTGAATGGAGCGTAAACGAAATCGTCGCCACCGAAGTAGCCGCAGGCGCCTCCATGACAGGCGTCAGGTCAATTGTCTCCATGAAACACGTTGGCTTAAACGTTGCCGCCGACGCCGCCATGACCCTCGCTTACACGGGTGTGGAAGGCGGAATGGTTATAGCCGTCTGCGACGACCCCGCCATGCACAGCAGCCAAAACGAACAGGACACACGGCTTTTTTCAGTTCACTCAAACCTGCCTCTGCTGGACGCAGGCAACCCCCAAGAAGCCTCAGACATGACACGCGAAGCCTTCGAAATAAGCGAAAAACTCCAGTTACCCGTAATAGTAAGGTTGACAACCCGCGTTGCCCACGGAAAAGCAAGAGTAAGACTCAGCGAAATCCAGAAACTCAAGCGAAAAGCCGAATTCGACAAGGACGGGGCAAGGTGGGTTATGGTGCCCTCCAACGCCATCAAGCAGCACAAGAACTTGAAGCGTAAACTGGTTGAAGCAGAAAAACTGGTTGAAGACTCCAAATTCAACGTTATCGAAGACAACAACCAAGAGGTTGGGATAATCGGTAGCGGCGTAGGCTACTACTACGCGCGTTCCATACTGGACCCAAAACAGTTTTCATGGCTGAAACTGGGTTTCGTGTACCCTTTCCCCGCAGACCTAGTGAAAAAGTTCGCGTCCAAAGTGAAGAAGCTAATCGTAATTGAAGAGTTACGACCGTACATTGAAGAGAACATGCAGCGGCTTCACATAGAGTTTTTAGGTAAAGAGCAACTGGGCTTAACGGAGCTCGGCGAGTTCACCCCCGACAAGATACGAGAAGCCTTCGCAAGGTTGGAGCTATGCGATAAACCTGAAGCGCCTGAGGTTTTGGATTTGCCGCCTCGACCTCCCGGTTTGTGTCCTGGGTGTCCTCACAGGGCTTTCTATTACGCGTTGAACATGGTTAACCAGTTTGTTGACTGCGACCCCGAAAAGTGTGTGGGCTGTGTTGTCTGCGAGTACGCGTGTTCTTGGGAGAAGGAGAAGGTTTTCAACCCGGTTAAGTCGCGGATACGCGCAATTAGGCTTGACCCGCTTTCTAACGTGGCTTTAGCTTGCAGAGCTTGTAAGGGTGCGCCTTGTGTGGTGGCTTGTCCAGAAAAAGCGTTGTCTCAGTCAACTGTAACCGGCGTTATCATGGTTGACGAGGAAGCGTGTAACGGGTGTGGCTGGTGTATTGAAGCCTGCGAGTACGGTGCGATAACGTTGCATCCGAACGAGCAGAAGGTTATCGTCTGCGACTTGTGTGACGGCGAGCCTGAGTGCGTGCAGTTTTGCCCTGAAGGCGCGTTGAAGCTCTCGGGGAAAACCACAGACAAAATCGTGACAGGCGACATAGGCTGCTACACGTTGGGTTGTCTAGCGCCAGTGAACGCTGTTCAGTCTTGCCTTTGTATGGGCGCGGGGATTTCTCAGGCTGCAGGCATGTTCCACGCTGGAGTAAAAGACAAGGTGTTTGCGGTTATAGGGGACTCAACTTTCTTTCACGGTGGGATGCCTGGGTTGCTTAACATCGCGTACAACAAGGCGAACGTGTGCGTTGTTGTTTTGGATAACCGTACTGTGGCTATGACGGGGCATCAGCCTACGCCTGAATCGGGGAAAACCGCTATGGGCACAGACGCCAAGGTAATTGAGATTCGAGATTTGGCGAAGAGTCTTGGGGTTGATAAGGTGGACGTGGTTGACCCCTACGACGTTGAGGAGACAACGCGGGTGATCAGGGAGGTTCTTGATTATCAGGGTCCTTCGGTGATTATTTCTGAGCGTCCTTGCCCGCTTAAGATTAAGAAGGGTCCTGCGAGGGAGGTTTTGGACAAGTGTAACTCGTGTGGTGTGTGCGTGGAGGTTTTTGGTTGCCCCGCTATTTCATTGACTGGGGATTGTGCGGAGATTGATCCGACTCTTTGTTGGGGTTGTGGGGTTTGTGAGCAGGTTTGCCCGTTTGAAGCGATAAGGAGTACTGGTTAATGTGAAGTTGGATTTGGTTTTCTCGGGTATCGGCGGGCAGGGTATAGTTGTTTTAAGTGACATTTTCTGTGAAGCTGCGTTGCTGGATGGGTTTGATGTTGCGAAGGCGGAGGTTCACGGTATGGCTCAGCGAGGCGGCTCTATTGTGGCGTATGTTCGGGTAGGGGATAAGGTTGAGGCTCCTCTCATTGAGCATGGGAGAGCTGACGTTGTTTTAGGGTTTGAGATTCTTGAAACTGCCCGGGTTTTGCCTATGCTTAAGAAGGGCGGCACGGTGGTTGTGAACACGAAGTATATACCGCCTAACTGTGCGGTTCAAGGCGCCGTTGAGGTTAAGACGCCTAAGGAGCTACTTGATGTGGTGAGGGCTAAGGCGTTTAAGGTTCACGAGGTGGATGGGGCAGGTATTGCCTTGAAGGTGGGGAACCCGATTGTGGTTAACACTGTTTTGCTTGGTGCTCTTTCTGCTCTTCCCGAGAACCCGATTAAAAAGGAGACTCTGGAGCAAGCCATATGCAGCAGGCTAAAGCCCAAGTTTCATAGTATGAACTTGCAGGCGTTCCAGCTGGGTCGAGAAAGCGTGCTAATGGGTTAATTTTATTAACACTTCACTCCATACTAACGCTAAAAAAATGAGAGGGAGATTATGCAAAAGAGTTTAATTGTAATAATAGTCGTTGCCATCGTTGTTGTCGCCGGAGTTGTTGCGGCATGGCAGTTAACACAAGTACCGTCAGCTGAAGCTCGGAAAATCAAAATTGGTTTAGTTGCTGGTTATGACTTGGCTGAAGGTCAAGACATGGACCGTGCGGCTAAACTTGCTGTTCAGGAGATTAACGATGCTGGAGGCGTTTACGTGAGCGAATGGCACACTAGCGTTGAGGTTGAGCTGGTGCCTATTAACACTGTAAATGATTCGCCTCAGAACTCGGTTGGTCCTGTTACTCAAGCGGTAGAGGAAACACAAGTTGATTTGCTGATAGGTGGTTACACGAGTTCGGGTACTCTTGCTAACCAGAAAGTTGCCATCGATAACCGTGTTCCGTACATAATAACTGGTGCTTCTTCAAGTCTTGTTACGCGAAGAGGTCCTCAGGCTGAATATGGTGGTCTTGCAGAAGGCAGTGAATACAGGGTAGATGACGCTGAAGGAATGAGTTACATGTTCCACTATTGTACAACTACTGCTGACTACAGCGCCACAGTGGTTAGGTTCTTCGCTGAAGAAATGAAACCGCTGCTTGACACAACATACGAGTTTGATACCTCTAGAAACCTTAGGCTAGCTATACTGTACCGTGATGACGCATTCGGTAAAGGTGTTGCCGCTGACAGCAAAGCAATCATAGAAGATGAAAACTTGCCAATAGACGTTGTCATTGAAAGAAGTTATCCCGCAGACACTATTTCTTTCCTGACTGATCTAACAGCCATTAAAGACGCCCAGCCAGATGCCGTTTACGTTGTAGACTTCATTGCGAACACTGGACAGATCATCAGGCAAGGACAAGCCGATGTGGAATTAAACACGGTTTATATCGCTGTTGAATGCTGTGAAGACCCTGCGTTCTATACTCTGCTAGCTGAGTACGGGCATGAGCAGTTGTTAGAGTCAAAGTTCGCTCCGTATGCTGGACCTCCATACTATCTTAGTTCTCTGGATACGTATGTGACAAATTACCAAGCAGCGTACAGTACGTTGCCGGGTATGATGGGTGCTGATACATACGACGCTTTCTACATAGCTGCCGATGCTATCGAACGTGCAGGGACAGTGGATAAAGCCGCAGTTAGAGATGCCATAGAATCATGTGCTTTGGATCAAATGCTGATCATGACTGAAACAGGTAAAATCGAGTTCAGTACTGGAACGGACTATCATGAGATTGCACCAGTGACTTTCGTTGAACAGTTGATATACAACATTGATGCTGGTGAGTGCAGGTCTGTGATAGTTTATCCTGAGTCCGCGGCAGGCGTTAGCATAAAGCAAGACGACTTTGTTCTGCCTACAGCATATACACCGGGAAGCTAATCGCTTCTCTTTCTACACTTTTTTTCTTTCTTTGTTGATTGACTCTCGTATATTTTAAATATTAAACATTAGAAATTAGGTCAGTCGATATGTCATGATTACGTCTGGATTAATCCAAGCGCTGCTTTGGGGCGTGGCAACTGGTTGCATTTACATCCTCTTGGCTACTGGGCTGAACATAATCTTCGGAGTGATGAAACTAGTTAACTTCGCTCATGGTCAACTGCTTATGATCGGTGCTTACATTGCTTTTACAGTTACAACCGCGGTCGGTTTGAATCCTTATCTCTCTATTCTGGTTGCGATGGCTGCTGTCGCTGTAATCGGGGTTGGGGTTGAACGGTTAACTTTTCGTAATGTGCTTGGAACAGACAAGCTTAACGAGATTTTTGTAAGTCTCGGCTTGATTTACGTGTTTGAAAATGCCGCTGTTCTTTTGTGGGGAAATACCGTGCGCCAGATTCCAAGTCCTCTTCCGATTTCCATAGGTCAAATCATGGAAGTCAACGACCGCCTATTAGCCATTGTAATTGTAATAATCATCCTAGTTTCTCTTTTCCTATTGCTGAAGAAAACTAAGATAGGGTTGGCTATGCGGGCAACCAGTCAAAAGAGCAATGCTTCAATGTTGATGGGTGTGAACATAGAGAAAGTCTACATTTTCACTTTTGCTTTAGGTGCTGCACTGGCAGGCGCTGCGGGAGCACTTTACGGAATAATATTTCCCTTCAATCCTTCCATCGGAGCGCTTCCCACGATCAAAGCTTTTGCAATAATCATAATCGGCGGTTTAGGAAGTATACCTGGCGCGGTAGTTGGTGGTCTTCTCTATGGCATAGCTGAAGAGACAGCTGTCTATCTTCTCGGTGCGACATGGCGAGACGCTACCGCCTTTGCTTTACTCATAATAGTGCTTGTTATTAGACCAACAGGGCTTTTCGGTGAAAAGGGTGAATAGACAGCAATGAAACAGCTACTGTTAGACTCATTCAACTTCGTCAAAAAGGAAGTCGTGGCTTTCTCTCACTCCGAAAAGTTCTACTTTGTCATAGCTGCCATGGCAATCGTGGCTATTTTACCGTTGCTCGTGAACAGCTACACCGTTACCGACATCTTAACGCCAATGATAATCTTTGCGATTTATGCTTCAAGCTGGAATTTGTTAGCCTCTTCAGGTCAAGGCTCCTTAGGACACGCGGCCTTCTTGGGTCTAGGCGGTTTCGTTTCAGCTTTGCTCGCCGTCAAATTGGGTGTACCGCCAATATTAGGGCTTTTTATAGGCAGCTTGTTATCAGCGGCTATAGGTCTCCTAATCGGATTGACGTGTGTCAGATTGAAAGCTTGGTTTTTAGCCATGGTCACTTTCGGTTTCTCAGTAATCATTGTTACTATTTTCAGCGAATTTGATGACTTCACCGGTGCAGTTATGGGCTTCCCAGCTCCACTTATCGTTGAGCGCGGTCTTCCCTTCTACTACCTGTCATTTGCTTTTGCAGTGATTTCTATTTCGATAATGTATCTTGTAATGAAATCGAAAATAGGCTTGGCTTTCAAAGCGATACACCAGAACGAACTCGAAGCCAAGATGGTTGGCATAAACACAGGAAAATACAGGCTAATCGCGTTTATCATCAGCACCTTCTTCGCAGGTTTAGCGGGTGCCCTCTACGCCCAGTCTATCCGGTACATTCACGTTTCGATCTTTGATCCAACATACTCGTTTCTGCCGCTTATGATGTGCGTTATTGGAGGATTAAGCACCATAGAAGGACCACTAATTGGTTCAGCCATAATCGTTGCCATAGACTCTTATCTGTACAGAATCGATGGTGTCCTGCAGGCATTGATGGGGTCACTGTTCCCTGCTGTGAGTAGCGTAGGCCCACCTGTTCGAACTTTGGGTTTAGGCTTATTCTTGCTCGTAGTAGTCATTTTTGCGCCAAAAGGACTATCTCCTCTTATAAAGAAAGCGTATCATTATTTACGTAGAAGCCTGAAGGAGGAAAAAAGCTGATGAAGGGCAAAGACATTTTCCGAGAAAACTTGGGAATCCAAATAGTCGAAGTTAAGGAAGGCTACGCGAAACTATCCTTGAAACTAACGAAAGACCACATGAATTCTTTGGGCGCTGCTCATGGTGGAGTATTATTTTCACTTGCAGACTGCGCTTTCGCAGAAGCTTGCAACTACGGAGACACCGTTGCCGTCGCGATCCAAGTAAGCATAAACTACTTGAAACCCGCGTTTGAAGGCGACAACCTCACAGCCGAAGCCGTCAGAGTATCAGACGGAAAAACCCTAGGACTATACCAAGTAACAATATCAAAACCAGACAAGAAAATAGCTGTCTTCTCAGGGCTCGCATTCAAAACTTCCAGCTAAACGCTAACGACCCTGTTTTCCAATAACCGATAGATAAACAACAGTTACTATGGAACATAGATGTGGACACATGTACATACGAGAAACAAATGACGCTGACCTAAACGATGTACTCTTTATTGAACGTGAAGCGTTCAATTCTACCAAAGAAGCCGAGCTTACACGGGACCTTTTAGCTGACCCCACAGCCAAACCTCTCATATCCCTCATAGCATTCGTTGACAGCAGCCCCGCAGGACACGTTCTGTTCACCAAGGCACACCTCACAAGCAACCCTGAACTCTCAGTTTCAATTCTAGCTCCCCTCGCAGTCGTGCCCAGCTTTCAAAGACAAGGCGTCGGCGAAGCACTCGTCAAGAAAGGCCTACAACTCTTAACGAAAGCCGACGTTGACCTCGTGTTCGTGCTGGGACACCCAACATATTATCCCCGACACGGATTCACACCCGCAGGAAAACTCGGATTCAAAGCACCTTACCCAATCCCCGAAAAAGACGCTGACGCATGGATGGTCCAAGAACTCCACCCAAACATAATCGGCACCGCATCCGGCAAAATAATCTGCTGCGACGCACTAAACAAACCTGAACACTGGCGAGAATAAACCCGCCACCTTTCATTCTGCTTCAAAGTGGAATTCAACTAGCAGTAGACTCTATATATAGAGGGGGTATAGAAAAAAATCACACGTCAGTCCAGCCCTTACCCAAAATGACAAAAAATTATCAATTTGTTTTTTCAACGCTTCCAGCAAATCTGAGTATATATTTTCAATATTGATTCTCGCTTTGTGTTTTCCGAAACGCTTTTATTCGCGGAGAACCGTCTCATTCAAACAGGTTCGAAGCTACAATGACAAATAACCTTGAAAAAGAATGTTGGTCTTCGCAGTTCTTCAGCTTCGGCTATAAATTTTATTACTATTTTAACTAAGCCCAGACCTGACAAAAATTTTTGACACGGTTTCTGGGCGCAAGGATGGTTAAATTAATGAATAATGAAAATTCCTGCAGAAAAATTGTGGTTAAATTCGGTGGTTCTAGCCTAGCAGACCACGAAAAACTAGCCAAAGCCGTAAACGCCGTAGCAAAAGAAGCCGCAAAAGGCACACAAATCACAGTTGTCGTCTCAGCCATGGGCAAAACAACCGACATACTCATGAACACAATGAAGAACACCGCAAACGGCAAACTCGAAAAACATGAACTAGACGACATACTCTCCATGGGAGAACGCACAAGCGTACGAGTATTCGCTGCAGCCCTAAGAACAAACGGCGTAAAATCCTGCTACCTAGACCCAACAGACACCAAATGGCCCATAATAACCGACGAAGCATTCTCCAACGCAAACCCCATCCTAAACGAATGCACAACACGAATCCAAAAACACATACTCCCCATAGTCGAACAAGGCACAGTACCCGTAATCGCAGGCTTCATCGGCAAAACCCTAAACGGCAAAATAACCACGCTTGGACGTGGAGGAAGCGACACCACCGCATTCATCCTAGCAGAAGCCCTACACGCAAACGAAGTCGCCCTAGTCACAGACGCAGACGGAATAATGACAGGCGACCCAAAAATCATAACCAACCCCAAACAACTCCCAGAAATCGAAGTAAGCACCCTAGTTGGACTAGCAGATTCAGGAGCGAAATTCATCCACAGCAAAGCCCTGAAATACAAACCACAATCCATACCAGTCAAAGTAATAAACCACGCTCACGGCGACTTAAGCCAAAAAGGCACCCTAATCACAGGCGCTTTGGCAACCGAACTTGACGTGGAAATAAAACATCCATCACCCGTAACGGAAATAACCATAGTCGGCAACAAAGTCTCCGAAAAACCCAAAATAATACTAAACCTATTAGAAACCGTGGAAGCCCACACGACACTGCTTGGCATGTCCATGAACCCAAACTCAGTCATCCTATACGTCGCCCAACAGGAAAACACAGATAAACTCTTCAACCAAATCCACAATATAACCTTAAACAACCCCGAAACCATAGCCATGGCAGCCAAAAAAGACCTAGCCTTCCTGAAAACCAGCGGAGTTGGCCTAGAAGAAACCCACGGCTTAATCGGGAAAATATCCGAAAACCTAAGAGCCAACCAGATAAACATTTACGGCATACTCACCATCACATCAAGCATACTCCTCTTCATAGACTGGAGCGAACGAGAAAAAGCACTAAAACTCATCAGACGCTCCCTAAAAGAAACCCCAACCAAAAAAAAACAAAACACAAAGTGAAAAACCATGAACCAAGGTAAAAAACGGCGACTAAAAAGAATCCTCCAAAAAGACAACCACACAGTAATAGTGCCAATGGACCACGGCGTAAGCATGGGACCAATCAAAGGCATAACCAACATGCAAAACATAGTTGACCAACTACTGAAAGGCAACGTTGACGCCGTAGTGCTGAACAAAGGCATAGCCAAAAGAGTAGAACTCGACAACGCAGGCTTAATCGTACACCTGTCAGCCATATCAACCCTAACCCCAAACGCAAACAACAAAGTCCAAGTCTGCACAGTCCAAGAAGCAATCCGCATCGGCGCAGACGCAGTCTCAGTCCACATCAACGTAGGCGCACCAGAAGAAGACAAAATGCTCGAAAAACTAGGCAAAGTCGCAGACAAATGCGACATCCACGGCATACCCCTCCTAGCAATGATGTACCCACGAGGACCAAAAATAAAAAGCGAACACGACGTCGAAGTAGTAGCACACGCAGCCAGACTAGGCGCAGAACTAGGCGCAGACATAATCAAAACAAACTACACAGGAGACATCGAATCCTTCAAAACCGTGGTGGAAGGCTGTCCAGTACCAGTCATAATCGCAGGCGGACCAAAATGCAAAACCGACCAAGAAATCCTCCAAACAGTACACGAGTCCATAAAAGCTGGTGGCTCTGGACTCTCCATCGGACGAAACGTGTTCCAACACGCAAACCCCGCCTTGATGGTTAAGGCAATGTCCGCTATAGTTCACAAAGGCACCTCTGTTGAGCAAGCTCTAAAAATTCTAGGTGAATCCCATTGAAGGAACTCTGGATCACAATAACCCCCAACGCTCCCGAAAAAAACAAACTGCAAAAACTTGCCGCAGACAACGCAGACTTCCTAGTTGAAAATACAACTGCCCAGAGTTGTTCAGGTAAAAACGAAATGACAATGCTCGCCAGTTTCAACGAGAAAGCCATAATGGAGTTGAAACAGGATGGAAAAAACGTCGCCCTGAAAATAAGTATAAAGGGAAAAGAAGACGAGAACACCGCCGTGAAAGCAGCTGAACTTTCAACCGATTACATAATAATCAACTGCCTTGACTGGCGTGTGATTCCGCTGGAGAACCTTATTGCGCGAACCCGCGGCAAAAGCAAGCTAATCGCGGAAGTCTCAAACACTGAAGACGCGAAACTGGTTTTGGAAACACTGGAGTTAGGCGCAGACGGTGTTCTTCTACACACAGCAAACGTTGAAGAACTCAACAAAGCCATCACTTTAGTCAAGGAGCAAGCCGCCGAAATCATGGTGGTTCCCGCAAAAGTCACCTCTGTGAAGCCGATTAGCACTGGCGCAAGAGTTTGCGTGGACACCTGCGACCTCATGACCCCCGGTGAAGGAATGCTCATTGGAGTACAGGCTGCAGGCTTATTTCTTGTCGAAGCTGAAGTGCACGAAAACCCGTACGTGCAATCACGCCCTTTCAGGGTTAACGCTGGCTCACTTTCCATGTACACTTTAGCGCCGTTGCAGAAAACTCGGTACCTGTCAGAGTTGAAGGCTGGCGACGAGGTGCTCATAGTTGACAGAAAAGGCAAAACGCGACCTGCAAGCGTTGGGCGAATAAAAATTGAGCTTAGACCCTTAATCCTCGTGGAAGCAGAAGCTGAAGGAAAAAAAATCAAGACTATACTGCAGAACGCTGAAACTATAAGACTCGTAACCCCGAAAGGGTCAAAGCCAGTGACGGAACTGAAGGCTGGCGACGAAGTTCTATGCAACTTAACCACGAGCGCAGGTAGACACTTCGGCGTAGCAGTACCCGATGAAACGGTGATAGAAAGGTGACCCCTAGAATCTGCGTGTCTATTCTCCCAAAAACTGAGGCGGAAGCGCTTCAGCTAATAGAAAAAGCAGAGGCTACCCACGCAGATTTTATAGAGGTAAGACTTGACCACCTTGAAAACCAAAATGGATTAGCTGATTTGGCGACTCACGGTAAAACACCGAAAATCGCCACTGACAAGGCATCCCGAAAAGAAACGGAGCACCACCAAATGCTGATAGCCGCAGCCAAAAGCGGCTTCGAATACGTTGATACAGAATTGTCCACGCCCCAACTTGGAGATTTGGTGAAGGAGTTGAAGGAGTTGGACGTTAAACCAATTGTGTCCTTTCACAAGTTTGACGGTTCCCTAAACATTTCAGAGTTGAACGGTATTCTTGAAAGGGAAATCTCCACTGGTGCGGAAGTGTGTAAGATCGTGACAACCGCGAAACAGATGGAAGACAACCTTACCACCCTGAACTTCACATCAGCGGCTTCAAGAAAGGCGAAGGTTGTGTGTTTCTGCATGGGTGAACTCGGCAAGGTTTCCAGGCTTCTATCTCCGTTGTTTGGCGGTTTCTTCACGTTTGCTTCGCTTGAAAGCGGAAGTGAAACAGCCTCTGGGCAAATAACCATTCAAGAAATGAAGGCATCTTATGAGCTTCTGGGGTAAAGAATGATGGCTATCTCGGGGAAAACACGTGTGTGCGGCGTTATAGGCGATCCCATAGGGCACAGTCTAAGCCCTACCATCCAGAACGCAGCGTTCGGTCATCTTGGGCTTGATTTTGTGTTCTTAGCGTTTCACGTGAAAGCCGCGGACTTGGAAAACGCGATGCGCGGCATGCGAGGTTTAGGCATTCACGGGTTAAACGTAACTATGCCCCACAAAAGCGCAGTAATCAATTGTTTAGATGAGGTAGACTTCACCGTTCGTTTTCTTGATTCAGCTAACACCATTCTGAACAGGGATGACAAGCTTTCAGGTTTCAGCACGGACGGAGTTGGCGCGTTGAAAGCTCTCCTTGAAAACAGCGTTGACCTGTCCGGGAAAAAGGTTCTGTTGCTTGGGGCAGGTGGCGCTGCAAAAGCCATAGCGTTCACGCTTGTCCCTGAAGTTGGAGAACTTGCCATTTTGAACAGGTCAGCTGAAAAGGCAGAAGCGTTAGCGGAAACGTTAGGGCACATGTTTAACCGAAAAGTAGTTGGCGGCGCGCTCTCCCCCGAATCCATCAAGACGAATCTGCGGGATTCAGATGTTTTGGTTAACGCGACTTCTGCAGGTATGAAATCGAACCTCAGCCAAAGCCTAGTAGCCGCTGAATGGTTAAGGTCTGACTTGGCTGTGATGGACATAGTCTATACTCCCGTTGAAACGAAACTGGCGAAAGACGCTAAAGCAGCAGGCGCCAAAGTAGTCAGCGGCGTGGAAATGCTGATTTATCAAGGTGCCGCATCCTTTGAAATCTGGACTGGCAGGTCGGCTCCCATCGAAGTCATGAGGAAAGCAGCGTTAAACAAGCTTTCAAGCAAAGGTGACGGCAAGTGACTGGGAAAGCTGAGGCAGTAGCTCACGGCGCAGCAACAATTGTTAACGCGATTGCTCTGGGTAAAGGTGCCGCTTTCGGAGTAGACCTGTGGACGAAAGCTGAAGTCCAGTTGACAGACGAGCCAAACGTAGTCACGGGCGAAATCACTTCAGACCCAGCGGAAAGCACTGTTCTAATCGAGAGAACGGTGGCGCGAGTTTTCAAGCATTTCAATGTTGAGGAACGTTTCGGTGCAAAAGTTAAAACTTGGTCCAACATCCCCGCCGCCAGAGGCCTCAAAAGCAGTAGCGCAGCGGGGAACTCCGTAGCATTAGCAACCGTTGCAGCCTTAGGCGAGACGCTGAACGACTTGGAAGTGGTCAAGCTTGGTGTGGCTGCGGCTTTCGACGCAAAAGTCACGGTAACTGGCGCTTTTGACGACGCTTGTGCTTCCTATTTCGGAGGTGCAGTGGTCACTGATAACCTGAAAAGAGAACTCCTTAAACGGGTTCTGTTGCCTGATGATTTGTCTGTTTTGTTTCACGTTCCATCAAGAAAAGCGTACACTGGCGATTCAGACGTTAAACGGCTCATAACTGTTAAGCCGCTTGTTGAAGTCGCTTACAATGAAGCCTTGAAGGGAAATTTTTGGGCGGCGTTGTCTCTTAATGGCGTTATCTACTCTTCAGCCTTAGGCTATGATACTTCAGTGGCTTCGGATGCTTTAGCTGCTGGTGCTTTAGCTGCTGGGCTTTGCGGAAAAGGTCCCGCGGTAACAGCCGTGGTTTCCAGCGACAAAATCGACTCAGTTCGGGCATCGCTGCAAAGTCATGAGGGAGAAATTCTGCAGGTGCACTTGAATCATGAAAAAGCTAAGGTGTTCAACCAATGACCGACGTTACTATTAGGAAAGCTGAAAGGTTGCAGGGTGAAGTCTGTGCGCCGCCGTCTAAGGCTTACACGCAGAGAATGCTGGTAGCCTCCGTGCTCGCGCATGGAACCTCCAGGGTTTCCGGTCCCTTAGTTTCAGAAGATACTGAAGCAGCGTTGCGTGCGGTCAAGGCTTTAGGCGCCAAAGTAACGATTTCAGAGGACTGTTGGACGGTTGAAGGTGCCCACCCGCCTACAGGTTCACAGGAGCCGATAGACTGCGGTGATTCTGGGGCTACGTTGCGGTTCACGATGCCTGTAGCCGCGTTGGCGTCCGAGTCTTCGGTGTTTGTGCTGGGGAAATCCTTAGAACAGCGACCCATAGCGCCTCTGCTTCAAAGCCTCAGGCAACTCGGGGTTGAGGCTTATCATCAACGTTCCAACGGCAAGGCAGTCATCGTTGTTAAAGGCGGAGGAATCGCAGGAGGAAAAACCAGCATGCCGGGCAACGTAAGCTCCCAGTTCATCTCAGGACTCATGTTCGCTTGTCCAATGGCAAGGGCGGACACGGAAATAACTTTGACCACGCCTCTTGAGTCCAAAGAATACGTTAAAATGACACAGGCAGTTCTCGCTGAACACGGCATAAGCATTCACATTTCAGAAGACTTTGACTACCTCCGTATCCCATCAAAACAAACATACAAGCCGTGTAGTCACAGGGTTCCAGGTGATTTTTCTTCTGCTGCATTCCTTTTAGCCGCTGCGGCTGTAACCCGCTCTGACGTGCGCGTCAAGAACCTCGATTACAAGGCAGTGCAGGGCGACAAGGCTATACTGGATGTTCTTAAGCGAATGGGTGTGAACGGCAAGGTATGCCCAAACAGCGTTGAGGTAACGGGGAACGGCGATATGCTTGAAGCAGTTGATGTGGACGCGAGGGATATTCCTGATTTGGTTCCTGTCTGCACGGCTCTTGCGTGTTACGCGAAAGGCACTTCTAAAATACATGATGCACATAGACTTAGGTACAAGGAGTCGGATAGGCTGCTATCGCTTTACCTTGAATTGGCGAAGATGGGAGCGCACATCTCTGTGGACGAGGGCAGTTTGACAGTTGAAGGTCCATGTGCTCTGCACGGCGCTGTGGTTAACCCACATAATGATCACAGGATTGCTATGGCTTGTGCGGTTGCAGCGTTGGGCGCCAGCGGTGAGACGCGAATTCACGATGCTGAGTGTGTTCGAAAATCTTATCCGAACTTCTTTAATGATTTACGCTTGTTAGGAGTGGATGTTGTTGGCGGGGAATTCGATAGGTAAAGAATTCGTGGTTACCTCTTTCGGGGAGAGCCACGGCAAATACATAGGCGTCGTCATTGACGGTTGCCCAGCGGGAGTGCCGTTTTCCGAAAAGGATGTGCAGCCTGAACTGGACAGGAGAATTCCGTCTCAGCCGCAGATTGTTTCTGGGAGAATAGAAAAGGACAAAGTGGAGATTCTTTCAGGAGTTTTCAACGGCTTCACCACAGGTGCGCCTATAGCCATGATAGTGGCGAACAAGGAGGCGGACTCAAGCGACTACGAAGCCATAAAAGATTTGCCGCGACCCGGACACACTGATTATCCAGCCCGCGTGAAATACGGCGGCTTCAACGATTACAGGGGCGGCGGAAGATTCTCTGGAAGAGTCACTGTAGCTTTGATAATGGCTGGTGCCTTAGCCAAAAAACTGCTTAGCATCTTTGATGTTGACGTGTTTGCTTACACTAAGGCAATAAGTGACGTGAAAATGGTCAAGCCTCTAAGTCAAATGGAAATTCTCAAACTACGGTACGAAACCGCGGTTAGATGTCCGGATTCTGCGTGTGCCAGAGAGATGGAAAAGGCTGTTGTTAAAGCTAGAAAAGAGGGCGACAGCCTGGGCGGCGTAATTGAGTGTCTCGCTGTGGGTGTTCCCGCAGGTGTTGGTGAGCCTTTGTTTGACGCTTTGGATGCTGACATAGCCAAGGTTTTGATGCTGGTTCCTGCTGTTAAAGGCGTTGAGTTCGGCGTAGGTTTCATGGCTGCGGAGTTGAAAGGCTCTGAGAATAACGACGCGTACGCGCTGAAGGGCGGGAAGGTTGCCGCTTTAACGAATAAAGCTGGCGGGGTTTTGGGCGGATTGTCCGCTGGTATGCCAATTTTGGTGCGGGTGGCAATCAAGCCTACGTCGTCCATCGCGAAAGAGCAATGCACCGTTGACTTGTCACGGATGAAGGACGCCAAGATAAAAGTGGGTGGAAGGCATGACCCTTGTGTGGTTCCTAAGGCAGTGCCCGTTGTGGACGCCGCCGTGGCAATCACTCTTGCTGACCACATGATTCGCGCGGGTGTTATACCGAAAGTGTTGAAGGAGCATAAGTGAATGCAAGAAATCAAACAGTTAAGAAAGAAAATCGACAAAGTGGACGAACAGATTCTACAGTCTCTAAGCGAAAGGGCAGAAATATGTAGGGCCATCGGCTTAGTTAAAGAAAAGCATGGCATTCCCATTCAGGATTACCCACGAGAAAACGACGTGTATGTGCACATCAGAGAAAAAGCCGCGGAGCTGGGTCTTGACCCGTATCACATGGAAGCGATTTACCGTCAGATAGTTAACATGTGCAGCGCCGTTCAAGGTTCAAAAAGTGAAAAATGAGGCCATGCTGGAGAAATGAAAAATGCTGTATGAGATAAACGAGAAAGCTTTGAAATTACAAAGTGAAGGCAAAAAAGTAATCAAGTTGAATATTGGCGACCCTGACTTGGAGACGCCGCCTGAGATTGTTGAAGCAGCGTATGATGCGATGAAGAGGGGGAAAACCAAGTACTCTTCTGCTTTTGGCGAGAAAAGCCTTCGCGAGAAACTGGCTAGTATCCACAAGGTTTACACGGATAACGTGATAATGACGCCTGGGTCGAAATTTGGTATCTTCTCCACCATGTACCTGCTGCTGAAGGATGGGGGAAACGTGGTTATTCCCACGCCCTACTGGACAGCATACGCGCTGACAGCGAAGACTTTGGGCGCTGAAACTAGGCTTGTGAAGACTGAGCTTGATTCCAACTGGAAAATCGACCTTGAGACTCTTGAAAACGCGATTGACAAAGACACTCGAATGATAATCCTCAACAACCCTAAAAATCCCACAAGCAATGTTATTAACCCTAAAGTTCTCGACGGTATAGTGCGAATCGCCGACGAAAGGGGAATCCCGATTTTATCCGATGAAGTCTACGCGGACATAAGCTTCGTGAAAACCAAAAGCATTCTAGAGTACGGTGGAGACCACATACTCGTCACGGGCTTTTCCAAAACGTTCACCATGACCGGATGGCGACTGGGTTATGTAATCGCAAACACCGGGCTGGTTGAAAAACTTGCAAAGTTAAACCAGATAACAATCAGCAACGTTCCAGTTTTCATTCAAGAAGCAGCATTAAAAGCTCTGGAACTAGGTGACTCTCTAAAAGAGAAAATCAAGAAAGAATACCATGAAAGGGCAAAGCTAGCCTGCGATGTCCTATCCAAGTCGAAACTGGAGTTCTCAGAACCCAGCGCGCCCTTCTACATTTTCCCAAGACGCCACGGCTTAGACTCCGAAAAGTTCGCCTTGAACCTGCTTGACGACGGCGTAGCTGTGGCTCCAGGAACCGCGTTTGGCGATTACAGGGAGCACTTCAGGATTTCTTTAACTGCGCCCCGAGACGACCTCAACACCGCGTTGAACAAGATTTGCGAGGCAGTTGAATGAGAATAGCCATACTTGGCGCCGGAAAAATGGGTGTCTGGTTTGCCAAGTTCTTCCTCGCAGAAGGCTACTCCGTAGTAGTGGCAGATAGGAAACAAGAGAAGTTAACAAAGCTGAAACAGGAGCTTGCGGTTGAAACCGCTGATTTCGCGGAAGCCGTAGCGACAGCGGACAGGGTGCTGATTTGCGTGTCCATCAGCGCCTTCGAAGAAATCGTCAAGAAAATAAGCCCTGCCGTACGCGACGGGCAAATAGTGATGGACATATGCTCAATCAAAGATTTTCCCGTAGAAACAATGCACAAGCACCTGAAAGGCGGCTTAGTTTTGGGGATGCACCCTGTTTTTGGACCCGGAAGCACCACTATCGAAAACAAAACTTTCGTTCTGACCCCAACTAACAGCCAAGAAGAAGCATTCGCAGCGGACTTCAAGAAATGGTTAGAAACAAAAAAAGCCCGTGTCTTTGTGATGCCTCCCAAGAAGCATGACCAGTTAATGTCAGTTGTTCTCGGTCTGCCCCACTTTTTAGGCTTAGTCGCCTGTGACACGCTGCTTGAACAGGCTGATTACTCAGAAACCAAGGCTGTGGCGGGCACAACCTACCGCATGCTGTTCACGTTGGCCGAAGTTGCAGCACTGGAAAACCCTGAACTCTTCGCCAGCCTTCAGTTGAGCTTGCCCGAACTGGAGAAAATTGAGGACTCATTTATTGAGAAAGCGAATGAATGGTTAAATCTAATTAAGCAGAAAGACCGCGCCGCCATCACCAGTAAGATGGAGAAGTTGAAGTCGAAGCTTACGGAAGCAAGCGGCGATTACGCGCAATCATACAAGACAATGTATAAAATGTTAGAATCTGCCGAGAACTAAAAAGCCTAAACACGCGGCTGCTCGGCTCTAGGATATGAACCTAAGATTTTAATGAATGTAGCGTATTTTTCGAGTGCTTTTAGGGCTGCGGTGCAGTTTTCTTCGGTTCTGTGTCCTTCGAAATCGAGGTAAAAGTTGTATTCCCACGGTTTCTGTTTTGTCGGTCTGGACTCAATTTTTGCGAGGTTTATGCTGCGTTTAGAGAATTCTCCTAGGGCGTGGTAAAGCGCGCCTGGCGTGTGGGCGGCGGCGAAGATTATTGAGGTTTTATCTTTGCCTGTTTTGGGCGAGTCGTTTTTGGATATGACGAAGAATCTTGTGTAGTTTGTGGGTGTGTCTTCTATTTCTCTGGCGAGGATTTTCATGCCGTAGATTTCTGCTGCTTTTTCGCTGGCTACAGCAGCGGCGTCTTTCAATCCGTTTTCTTTGAGCATTTTGACGCTGCCTGCCGTATCGTAAGTTGGAATCAGGTCGCTGCCTAAGCGTTCCAGAAAGCTGCGGCACTGAGCCAACGCTTGAGGATGCGAATAAACCGTTTTCACGCCTTCTAGGCTTGTGCTGGGGTTAGCTATTAGGCAATGGGAAATTCTGATGATGACTTCGCCGGAGACCTTCAGGTTGTGGGTTAGGAAGAGGTCGTAGGTTTGGTTTACGCTGCCTTCCCAGCTGTTTTCCACGGGGACGACTCCAACGGGCACTTCTTGTTTGTCCACGTTTTCGAAGACTTCAGTGAGGTCCCTGCAGGGCTTAACTTCCGTTTCGTCTCCGAAAAACGTGTAAACTGCGCTTTCGCTGTATGCGCCCCTTTCCCCTTGGAAGGCTACTTTCACTATTTCTTTCCCAGCTTCCTGTTTTTTATTAGGCACTTGTTTATGCCGTTAATCATTGCTTCAACGCTGGCCATGACTATGTCTTCCCTTGCGGCTCGTGCCGACACGATGTGACCGTATTCGTCTTCCACTTTTATAACTACTTCAGCCACGGCGTTTGAGCCACCTGTTATGGCTTCAAGACGATACTCGTTCAGTCGAATCTTCGCCAAGTTGCTAGTCAACTTCTGTATGGCCTTCAGCACAGAGTCCACTGGGCCAACACCTGTCTCCGCCGCAATGTACTCTTTCCCGTCTAAGACCAGACGAACTGAAGCTGTCGGAATTACCTTGATTCCTGTTACAACAGCCATGTCGCACAAGTCAACGATTTTCTCTTCCGCAATCACTTCACCCATAACCGCAGAAGTCAACGCAAGCAAGTCCGCGTCGGTAACCATTTTGCCTTTGTCGCCTAACTCTTTGACGCGCTGAACGATTTCTTTCAGTTGGTCGTCTGTTGGGTGTATTCCTATTTCTTCCAGTTCAGCTTTGATGCCGCGGGTTCCCGCCAGTTTCCCAGCTACCAGCTTTCGTGTGCGTCCCACCAACTCGGGTTTTATAGGCTCAAACGTTAACGGCTTAACCGTTACGCCACGGGTGTGAATGCCTGACTCGTGGGCAAAAGCGTTTTCGCCGACAATGGCTTTGTTTGCTTGCACGAACACGCCTGTTAAAGTGGCGACCATTCTGGAGGTGCTGTAGAGCAAACGCGAGTTGATG
>Ga0272441_10006611_pt1 | contig 19294 bp, 7 predicted proteins | sample SSMProp6N_FD_193582 | JGI IMG/M metagenome (GOLD analysis project Ga0272441, IMG submission 193582) | Marine sediment archaeal communities from Little Sippewissett salt marsh, Falmouth, MA, United States - SSM-Prop-6N | ecosystem: Environmental > Aquatic > Marine > Wetlands > Sediment ... | reverse complement strand
AAACAGCTTCTCGATCGTCTCCGTCAGACCACTCTCGTCCTCAATGATGATCCCTTCGACGGAGTTCCGTGCGAAATAGCCGGCGATGATCGAGCCCCGCGCCTTGAAATCCTCATGCAATCGGTCCGCGAGATTGTGGAGCAGGAAGAAGGAGATGGCGGCCACCGAAGAGATGACCAGCGCACATACCAGCGCAAACACTCTGATCTTCAGCGTGATTCTCATCGCGTTCGCCGAACCTCTGCGTACCTTCCAGCCACCGGCGACGCCCGCACGTGTCCCGTGCAGTCACTCGGCAGCCGTCGCCACAGAAGGCGCCTCACCCGTCGCGAGACCCGGCTTCCGCGGCTGGCGGGATCCAGCACCATCCCGCTGTGGTCTCCTCCCTCCGCACCACGACCGTCATTCCGAGAATACGACCATGGAACTCATCAAGTTGCCATGAAAGAAACCGTATCCAGGGATATTCCCCTGTTCACCCGCGGTGAATCCACCAATGAAGGGTTTTCCGTCCATCGTGTCTCGTATCTCTGCCACCATCTTGCCCGTGTCGTCGCCGTCGCCGAGGCCCAGTGTCTTCGCCGCTCCGGCACAGTAGATGTGCAGACCTCCGGCGACCTCGTTCATCTTGATTCGCCCGGTGACCATTGCTTCCCGCGCGACGAGGCCCGCTCTCTGCCGCAGCGCCCTCTTGGTCGCTTCGACATAGTAGATCGTTTCACCGCTGTGGATATCGCCCCCCATGTTCAGCGAGCCGTCCGGGTTGAACCGCCACGGGCGCACCGGAACATACCGCATCTTGCCACTCGGGAGACGGACCGCTCTCGCGAGTGGACACAGGGCACTTGACATGACGACTACGCTTTCCTTCGAAGAATCGATGTCGTCGAAGTACCCGTTGGCCCATTCCCGATACACTTCCTGGGCTGGCCGGTTGTCGATTCCCTTGAGCATGCGCCCATCACCCGAGGTGATCTCGCCGGACATTCTCTTGCCGACGAATCCGGAGTAGAAGGAAGCGCCGATCTTGCGCTGGGAATAGATCAGACCCACGACAACGCCACCTTTGCACATCGTGTCCGTTCCGATCACAGTCCCCTGACCGAAGCGATCATCGCAGGGTGTTCCACCCACCAGCGGTACGTGCGCCGGCATCACAGCACCAACCCCAGCCACCGCGGCGTCTTCCGCACCCTTCACCGGTGCGAGAAGCACCACGGACGGCACGTCGCCCAGCGTCTTCCCCGCATCGCGCGCCGCGTCCTCGAGAACCCCCTTGGTAATCGAGGTCACATCCGCACCATCGGGCACCTTCCGAATGCCAACACCGTACGCGAGATCGCCCCCTGAAAACCCCATGATGGCCAATGACCCGCGCTCGCCGATGTGTAGGCCGTCCGATGAGAACACACCCTTATAGACATTCATCCCGAAGAGCTTGGCCTCCGGGAACCGGCTCCGCAACGTCCTGGCCGCTTCCTGCTCGCCGTAGTCGGCGGTCGTGTAAAGGACGATGAACTCGGGGTTTGTGACTCCCTCCTGCATCATGGCAATCGCCTCATCGACGGCGACCTGCCCACCGCTGGGATTCACGCTCCAGCCGTGCGCCATCTGCAGGGAATCCCCACGCGACAGCGAAGGAGACCCAAGGATCAAGAGCGCCACGCAAATGGCGGCTGTGCGTGTGGAGTGTGCCTTCATGTTTTGAGTCTCCTGTGCTCAAAGTACGCCCAACCTGCCAACAGGTGGACACCACCGTGATTCTGCCTGATGACCATCTACCGGCGTCACGAATCCTCGCACGTCTTCACATTCCCTTGCCAAGACACGAGCCGCGTCGAGTTCGCCGGGTTCGTCGGCGGCAAGAACGGGGCCCACGCGCATGACGCTGAATGGCCGTCCCGTCGCAGCCGATGCCTGTCCGATAACAAGATCACAGACAGGATCTGGGTAGCCGTGCTGTTCAGAGCATTCCGCTGCCATGTTCAGCGCGCGCCTCAACCCCGGACCACGCGAGCCCATGGGCAGCCGGCACTGATGTCACCCGGGACCCCTGAAGTGAACGCCAAGGCTGATAACTGACCGCGCGCGCGCCCACTGCTGTCAATGGTGTATCGGCTACACCGATTATCCCCTTCACATTGGCGCGGGAGCCCGAAGCGCGTCTCGCTGACGGCGTCATGACGGGAGCGATGTATAGCCGCCGTCACAATGAGGTTCTGAGCCGCACGTTACCCAACGTGCCGCATGGTCAGGCGACGTGTGGGCCGGGGCTGTCAGCGAGCACGGGCGAAAAGTGATTCTCCTGTTAGATCAAACAGGAAGGCGAGCGCAATCGGCGCATTGTTCCAGCCCGAGTAGAGGCTGCCCTGCCCACCTTCGTGGCGATTGCCGCCACCCCACGTTCCCAGGCGCGTGTCGTAGAGTCCGCGCCAGCAGCCGTCGTACCACGGCTCGCCACAACGGTCCTGGATGCGCTCCAGGAAGGCCAATGACTGATCAAGCGCACGGCGGTACTTCTGATCGCGATCAAACAGCAGCCACGCGTGATAGAGGCCCAGCGTAGCCCAATTCTGCGTGTAGATCAGGTCCGCCAGGTGAGGCCCCGTCGGTGCTTCAGGATACTCCGCCGGGAAGTGACCCGTCTCACACTGATGAGCCACGAGTGCGTCCGCAGCGGTACGGGCTGCGTCGCGCGCGACCGATAACTCGAATTGCCTCGCCACAATGGCTCCCGCGAGCGCCAAGTACCCGTACTCGGACAGCGTCCACCGCTGCAACGTCGGCTCTGTCGCTGGCCGAACGTCGTCGGGATAACTCGGAGGCGTCGACGCCGCGTGCGTGAAGTACGCCTCCACGAAGCCGGTGTAGTCCCCATCCGGGTCTGCGGCGGCGGTGTGCGCCAGCGCCATGGTGACCAGCCCAAGCCAATGCGGGCTCAGGTTGAGTCCATCCATGGGGACCTCCGGCAGCGGTGCGTCCTTGCCGTGGTGACACAGATGCTGAGCGACCGGCTGGAGAAGCTGATTCAGCGCTCGACCCGCCGCGATACCGGCCTCCGAGAGCCCTGGCCGGCCCCGCCAGCCAAGCACAAGCAGAAGCGTCGCCACCCACGCGTTGTCATCGGTCCAGCAATCGTGGCTGGAGATCGGGTTCGACCACCCCCACAGATCGGCTGTCGGAACGGTCTCGCCAGTCTGTCGGAGCCCGCTTCGCCGAACAAGGTAGTCGATCACGTTGTCGGCAATCGTCTTGTAGGATGGATCACCGAGGGCCTCGGCTGCCAGGTCGAACAGCAGTGCCGTCTGAACATTGCAGTCCGGCCGGCGGTGTTCCAGCGCCCTGACATCGGGTGCCAGTCGTGTCTGGCAGGTGAACGTGCGCTGGATCCTGTCCAGCGCCTGGTTGTCGGCAGTAACGAGGATTCGTTCGGCGACGCCCCAGAAGCCATCGCTGGGGCGCATGATGCCTGAGTTCTTGAACCACCGGAGGTTACGGCACACAACCGCTTGCTTGTCCATTGGGGCAGCCTTCAAATACCACCACATGTTCATCAACACAATGACAATCGGTGTATCAGTACCGCGGAACGAGTGTAGCTTCAACTGACATCGCATTCCAGGGCGCCATCTGGAGAGTGCATTTGCCCTGTGGATACACGCCTGGATGCTGCTTCCCCCTTGACATGCGTTTGAAAATCGGGTAAGTATACGGAATAAGCGGGAGTCTGAAGCGCGCATCTGGTGCTTCAAGGGTGGGAGCAGAGCTTGGGGACTGTTCATCTGACGAAGTCCATGTCTCCTGTTCCCGGACATGAGTTGCTGCGCCCGGCTTGAAATGAGATGCCTGGTATAGCCGTGTGCTTACGGTGCAGGCTAGTTTCAGCTCGCCGCGAAACAGCGACCAATCGCGAATCGAAGTCATCTATCGTTCGGGTCGTTGGCATGTAATGCGTGTGCGCAGTCTCCGCGACTGGCCATTGCATTGTTGTGTTGCGCGAAAGGACGGAAGGAAGGAAGTTGGCGCCGCCAGTGTGGTGAGCGTCAGGGAGATTACCAGGAGTGAGTTGGGGGATGTGGCACCACTTGGCTCTCCATGGCTTGGCACCGGCTCGCGAGCGAGCGTGCCAACTACGGGGATTGTGTGCCGGGCCGGGGCTCCGTCTCTCGATGCCTGCTCGCCCCTTCGGGCGCGCCAGCTTGACAACTCACATCGAAGCGGCGCGTTCTCCGTATGGAGAACCTGGGCGTAACCATCGCATAGCACGTGGTACACATCGGTGGATTGCCGACCCGGGGACACGGAATCCGGCCAACCTCATCCTAACTTCCCAAGAGGACTTCTTGACAGCGCGGGCCTGGTGCGAACTTGACAGAGTCGCGGTTCGCGACGTCGAGCCGCGCACATCGGGTGACATTTCACAACAGCCTCACACGAGGCAAGGAGGACAGTGGTGATGAAGGTTTTTCTAGCCACAGTGGCAATCGTGCTGACAAGCAGCACACTCTGGGCACAAACACAGCAAGAGCCCTTCGGCGTAGGCCTGTATGGCCGGCAAGTGCCGATGGCGTTCCCTAGCGGGGATGGCAAGGTCACGCCCTTGGAGGACGATGGCCGCGGCGCGTTTGACGGTCAGGCGGACTACGAGACGAGTGTGTTCGGCCTGCATTACTTCATCAGCGGTGGCAAGTTCGTCAACGGCCAGACGGTCAACGGCGACAACGCCTCGGGCGGAGTCTTCCGCTTCATTTCCGATGACCCAAACTGGGGCAGCTATCCGCTTCAAGTGTGGAACCGCGACGACTGGTTTACCCAGAACGCCGGCTTGGCCCTCACGCTTGAGAACGGTGGCACGATCGTCTACGACAACAACGGCATCGAGACCCATACGACGGGCGGGTACTACGACGACACGCAGACCTCGATCGCGGGCCTGTACATGGGCTTCTGCATGTCGAACAACTACGATTGGATTTATGCGGGCTACTTCAAGCTCGAGGCCCCCACCCAGATCGACACGATTATCGGTTACTTCGATGGCACGGGCTACTATGGCTACTTTGACCCGAGCAACCCGGCTATCGCTTACCGAATGAACATCTTCTCCAGCTACATGGACGGCATCCATCCGATGCCGACCAACACCGGCGCCTTCGACGGGGACGTTCTTTGCACCGACACCACGTCGGGCACGTTCTCGTGGAGTGACACGGGCGAGGCCCGCCGCTACTCCGGGTGGGGTGACCGCACCGATCCAATCTATCGGCTGGTGTACACGCTGGATACGCCGATCACGCTTCCCCCGGGCGAGTACTTCTTCAGCCACGATGTCTTCTTCCCAACGCCGCCCGAGGTCCACGTCGATGACGACTGGGCGGGCCTCTCCAACGGCGACATCGTGACGGTCGACACGGTCGATTACACGATCGGCCACGACGCCTTCGCGTCCATCCAGCCCGGGGTCGACGCGGTGGCGGTCGGTGGGTACGTATTCGTCCACGAAGGGCTCTACAACGAGAACATCACGGTCAACAAACATGTGCACATCATCGGCTCCGGCAGCGGGGCTGATCCGGTGGCCGATACGATCATCACCCAGAACACCGCTGGCGCCGGCGACACCAAGATCGGCGTTGTTCAACTGACTGCTTCCGGCGTTTCCGAGACCAGCCCCATCCTCGTGCAGGACCTGCGCGTCGAGCCCGACGGCATGGCGGGCATCAGCGTCGGCCGGTTCACGGAAGCGACGGGCACGAACGTGTCGTACGTCGAGTTGGACAACGTTCGCGTGATCGGGAACAACGCAAACCCGAGCACGGAGCAGGAACGCGGCCTCTACGTCGACCTGACGTCCACGCTCAGCTACCTCACCGTGCGAAACTGCGCGTTTGATAACCTGACCTACGGCTGGTACCTGCAGAAAGAGGTCAGTGCGGACGCCAGCACCGTCGGCCCCGTGACGGTTACCGGAACGAGCTTCAACCATAACAATCTGAAGGGTTTCTATGCCGAGAAGCTCACGGACGCGACCTTCTCGACCTGCCAGGCGAGGGAGAACGGCTTCTCCAGTGCGGGTGTGCCGTCGTACTTCCTCCCGTGGATGAGCGGCTTCGACATCAATCTGAAGGCCGGCACGTACCAGAACCTCACGTTCGAGTGCTGCATCATCACTGACAACGCTCTGGGCGGTGCCCGGGACGGTGTAGGCCTCACGGTCAAAGGACGCGGGACCGGCACCAACCCCAGTGGGAGTTACACGGGGTTCCCGGCCTACGTAAGCGATGTGTCGATCCTCGGCGGGACGGTCACCGGCAACGAGCGCGGTATCCGTCTCGGCGAACCCGGTAAGGGCAACGATGGCCCCACCAACGTCGCCATCCACAACGTCAACCTGTACGGCAACGTGCAGACGTATGCGGGTGGCGACGGCTCGGCGTACGGTGACCTCGTCGACGTGCGGGGAACCGGTGCCGATCTGATCGATGCAACGATGAACTGGTGGGGGCAGGTTGGCGGCCCCGTCGCCGGCCAGGTGGCCAGTGTCGAATTGCCCGACCCGGACACGTCCGATCCACTGGACGCCGAGTACACCGAGTGCGGCCTGCCGAACGCGCTGTCGCTTTACGTTGACGGCGAGTGTTACGCCGCCGGTGACCAGGTCACCGTGGACGTCGTTCTCAACGGCAACACGGCCGAGGTGCTGGGTGGCCTGTTCTTTCTGTCCTACAGCGACACGCTCAGCTTCGTAAGCATCGAGCCGGGCGACGCGCCGTTCACGGTCGAAGAGGTGGAAACGGTCGACACCGGCACCCGCGAGATCAGCTACACCGTCGGCGTGCCCACGAACACGCCGCCGCAGGGTTACACGGGCGCCGGCTCGATCATCATGGCTCGCATGACGTTCGATGTGATCGGTGAGGAGTGCAACCTCGAGGACGCGGTCGCCTGGCGCACGCCGGCGTTCCCGTTCCAGACCCGTCTGTCGCAGCTTGTCAATGGCATGGCCTTGCCGCTGATCCCGAATGACCTGGGTACGATGGATGACATCGCCATCGACTTCACAGCGCCGATCATCACCTGCCCGCCCGACATTCTGGCGGATGCGGATCCGGGTGAATGCCAGAGGACGTTCAACTACGAGGAGCCGTTCGACGATCCGGTATGCATCGCATCGACTCAGACACCTGACTGCTGGTATACCGATCGCTTCCCGCCGCGCGTGTTTGAGAGCGCGGCCTTCGACGGCGACAACCGGCTGTACGTCCAGATTCATGCGGACGACTTCCAGGGCTACGGGAACTTCTACGCGACGCAGGGTCGCAAATACGACCTTGACATGCCGGCCGGCACCATCCTGGCGGCCGATCTGCACATTCCGGCGGATTGGCAGACGGATGTGCGGAGTTGCGGCATGTGGGCGACCACGTTCGATTCAAACCACAACATCTCGGGTTATCCGATCATCACCTTCAGCAGCAACGACCCCGCCGACCCGGCGAACACCGCCCCGGCGAACCCGACGCCGCGCTTCATGTACTACACCCAGGACACGGACCAGGATCCGACGAATGGCTACCAGGCCGGCTACGTCGACCTGTTCACCCCAACGCAGTTCGGCGTGTGGTACCGGCTCGAGATCGAGCTGACCAACGATTCCTATATCTTCCGCATTCTGGATGCGGGCGGTCTCGAGCTGGCGAGCGCGACGGACGTCATCACATTCGGCAGCCTCCGGTTCGGGAACATCATCATCCAGGGTTACAACTTCGGCGAGACGTACGACATTCACTGGGACAACATCACGCTTGGCCCGGAAGGTCCCATCGTCGAGGAGAACTGCGGCGATTACGTCAACGCCACGCTCACGTACGAGCGCAGCGATGCGCTGCTGCTGGAGGATCCGTACGCCGTCGGCACGACCACGATCACGTGGACCGCGACCGACTGTGCCGGAAACGCGACGTCCTGCGATCAGACCGTCACGATCGAGGACAACGAGAACCCGGTCATCACCGGCTGTCCGACCGATATCACTCAGACGAACGACGCCGGCGACTGCGGCGCGGTCGTCACATGGGTCAATCCGATCGCATCGGACAATTGCGGCATCCAGTCGTTCACGTCGACCGATGCCCCGGGTGACTTCTTCCCCGTCGGTACGACAACGGTCACCTACACGGCGATCGACATCTACGGCAATACGAGCACGTGCGTGTTCGACGTGACCGTCACCGACAACGAGAACCCGACGATCACGTGCCCGGCGAACATCACGCAGACTGCGGACGCCGGCTACTGCAGCGCGGCGGTCTGTGTGCCCAGCCCGGCTACGGCTGACAACTGTGGTGTGGCGGGCGTGGTCAACAACTACAACGGCACTGCGGACGCATCGGATGTCTACCCGGTCGGCACGACGCCAGTCGTATGGACCGTGACCGACATCTACGGCAACACGGCCCAGTGCTCGATGACCATCACCATCACCGACGATGAGGACCCGACGATCACCTGCCCGGCGGACATCACGGTCAGCAATGACGCGGGTGCTTGTGGCGCCAACGTGACGGTGCCCGCGCCGGCGTACGGCGACAACTGCCCGGGTGCCACGATCGTCAATGACTACAACAGCACCGCGAACGCGTCCGACTACTACGCGGTCGGCACGCACACCGTGATCTGGACCGTTTCCGACGCCGCTGGCAACAGCGCGACGTGCTCGATGACGATCACTGTCAACGACACGGAGGCGCCTGTCATCAGCGGCTGTCCGGGCAACATCATGGTGCAGGCTGAGGCCGGCGGATGCGACGCGGTCGTGAGCTGGACCGAGCCGACGGCGACCGACAACTGCGGCATGCAGTCCTTCACGTCAACGCACAGCCCCGGTGATACCTTCGGCCAGGGCACCACAACGGTCACCTACACCGCGCAGGACATCCATGGCAACACGAGCACCTGCTCATTTGACGTGACGGTAACCGGTGCAAACGATCTCGTCGTCGACATCCAGATCCAGGGCAGCCTCAGCGACGACGTGACGCGTTGTATCACATTCGCGTTCTATGACTGCGCCGACCCGACGACCCCCGTCGTGGTTCCGCGCGAGATCAACTTCGCGTATGCCACCGGCCTCGGCCACGCCGAATTCACCTTCGCCAACGGCGATGGCATTCCGTGCGGCAACTACACGTGCGTGCTCGTCCAGGACGACCTGCACACGCTGACGCGGAAGCTCGAGCTTGGCGGCGCGGCGTTCTACACGGCCGGCGGCCAGTACCTGATCGATTGCACCGACGCGACCGGCAACCTGCTGCTTCAGGGCGACCTGTACGACGACACCGCCGACTTGGGCGTCGACATCATCGACGTCGTTGACATCGGCGTGTACATCGCCGAGTGGGGAGCCGTCTACGACAGCAACGGCGACACCACGCCGGACGGCCACACGCCGTGCGGTGTGTTCACCGTTCATGCGGATAGCAGTGGTGACGGCGTGCTCGATCTGTCCGATCGCGCGTTCATCACCACGAACTACCAGTTGTTCGGCGAGTACAACTGCTGCTCGCTGCGTTCCGGAATGGGCTTGCAGCCGCAGCCACGGCTGACGATCACAGCGGACGAGCTCTGTGCGATGGGGCTCGACTTCGTGGCTGAGCGAGCCGACCTCAACCACGATGGCATCCTGGACACGACGGATATCCGGCTGTTTGACAAGGGCGTGCGGCCGGGTAACGACGCGTCCATGGACCATACGTCCTCATCGCTGCTTGATCTGCTTGATGCGAACGCTTTGCGCGAGCAGGGTGTCATGAGGAGGTAAGCATTCACAAAGCCAGGATCGGGGGAGTGTGTGACGGCCTGGCCGCCACACGCTCCCCGCGCTTCCTGCTTCTGCAGCATCAACGGTGGCGGGTGCGTTTCTGCAACGCATCCGCGACCGCTGTGCTGGTGAGAGAGGGTCGACGAGGCACATCTTTCCGGCGATCTGCCAGGCTCCGCCCGCTTGGTAGACCAGCGGTATGCCGGCGCATGGCGGTGAAAAGGAGAACAGGATCATGCACACCCGGTTCAGAAGCGCCAGCGGCTGGCTATTGGCTGTGCTGCTGTGTGGGCAGGTCGCCCTCGCAGATGTGGGGCAACCAACGCTCGTTCGCCCGGTCGTTGAGGATGGCCAGCCCAATCGAATCGTGGCCCACTTGAGTGGCTCACCCGAAATCAACACCGCAGACGGACTGGTTCCAAGACGGCTGGATGCCGGCTCGCCCAACACCGCGCGCGGCACGTTCGTCTACGACAACACGGTCAACGGCCCGACGGGAGCCTACTCGACCGCGCCCGATGCCGAAATCGGAGATGTGCTGCTCATGACGGGGGGCGACGTCCTCGATGACCTCGTCTTCTCCGTGTACAACAGTTCACAATCGACCAGTCCCCTCTCCACGGCGGACCTGCTGATCCAGTTCTACAACTCCGACCCCGTGCACGGGGCGTACGTCTACACCGGCGGCTTGGTCGTGGACGACGCCAGCCTGAATCTCGATCCGGGTTACTTCCGGCTCGTCACGTTTTCGAACCTCGCCGACCTCGGCATCCTGCTCGCCGACGAGGTGCTCGTCACCCTGATGGTAAACGACGTAACCGGCGGTGCCGAGTTCGTGGGCCAAGTGCTGTACGACCCGCCCGCCGTCGGGAGCAGCGATGATTACTTCTTCGAAGACGGCGGCTGGTACTGGTTCAACGGCAACCCCATCGCCAACTTCGCCTGGGCCGTCGGCACGGTGCCGGGCTATTGCCCCGCCGGCTCTGTGAGCCAGTGGGAATTCATCGCCCGCGTGACCGTCGGTGCCATCGACAACGACCCGAACAACCCGCCGGCCGGCAGCGGTCTCAACCTCGGCGGCTACGCCGACTTCACCGACCTGCACACGAATATGAAACCCGGCGCGAGCTATCCGATCGATGTCCGGCTGGAGAGCGGCTGGTCCACCGATATCGTCGGCGTCTGGATCGACTGGAACCGGGACAGTGACTTTGACGACCCCGACGAGCTCACAGTTCTGCCCGGCGCCGCGCTGTACTACTCCGGCGTGATCAGCGTGCCCGCGACAGTGTCGGACGGCCCAACACGCATGCGCATCCGCGTTCAGGATAGCGACTTCGATCCAGCGCTCTCGCCCTGTGGCTACACGGCCTATGGTGAGGTGGAGGATTACACGGTCAACGTCGGTCCGCTCGACCTGGCCCTCGAGCCGACCAAAACCTGCTACAAGCAGGGCGACCAGGTCGTCATCGAAATCGTCCTCCGCGGCAACGACGCCGAGGTCCTCGGCGGCCTGTTCCATCTATCTTACAGCGACAAGCTCGACTTCGTCAGCATCGACCCCGGTGATGCGCCGTTTACTGAGGAAGAGGAGGAGGACGTCGACGAAATCGCGCGTGAGATCACGTACACCGTCGCCGTGCCGACGAACACCCCGCCCGTGGGCTACAGCGGGGCCGACCCAATCGTCATGGCGCGCATCACCTTCGATATCCTGGCCGATGACTGCGACCTGGCGGACGCGGTGAGCTGGCGTGACCCGGGCTTCCCGCTGCAAACGCGGCTGAGCCAACTGAAGAACGGAATGTCTCTCCCGCTGTACGCCGACCACCTGTTGGTCATCAGCAACATCCGCCTGGACACCACACCGCCGGCCCTGAGTGTGCCCGCCGACACCACCGTGGAGTGCGTGGAAGACGCCGCCCCCGCGCTGCTCTACGGCACGGCCACGGGTGGTATCGCGATCTACTACAACGACAACGGCATGGGCGAGCACCCCTGGAACCAGGCTTACCTGGCGGTCCAGTTCGGTGCCGGCGAATCGGACACCGGCGCAGCGTTCCTGTTCGACAACACGCCCCTCGACGGCAACGGATTCACCTCGTGGCACGGCATCTACAGCGGCCTCACCTGGCCGGATTCCCAGTTTGGCCTCGACATGGTGTTGCCGGCCCCGACCGCCGACGGCAGTGTGATTCCGCCGGTTCTGAACGCGTACGACAACGGCGACAACAGCGTGGGCGGACGCATCCTGCGCGGTCCCGTCACGTGGGCGATCAACGACTACAAGCCGCACCAGCCGGACATCACCGCCGGCGACGTGCTGAACAGCATCGTCAGCAGTGAGCTTCAGGCGGTACCGGGCGTGCCCAACGGCGGCGAGGTCGTGCTGCTGCGAAACGACTACACGCAGGCCGGCACGGTGTTCACTTCGCACATCAAGGGGATGCTCGTCTCCGATGGCGTTCATCACTGGTACACCGTTGGCCAGCCGGACTCGCCCATGTCAAACCTGGGGCTCAACGGCACGTTCCACTTCGAAGCGACGCTGACCTACGACTCAGCCAGTGATCCGTTCCCGCTGATGGACTTCTATGCCGGCACGATCACGCTCGTGGCGAATGCCCCCAGCCACGAGACGTCCTTCGCCACCGCCACCGATAGCTGCACGCTGTTCCCGCTCGTATGGTTCGAGGACGCGGATAACGGCGGAGCCGGGTGTGTGGGCGATCCGCTGGTGATTACGCGTACCTGGTATGCACAGGATGAATGCGGCAACGTCGCATCGGGCGATCAGGTCATCACCGTGATCGACGATGTGGCACCCGAGTTCGTCAACTGCCCGGACAGCATCACCGTCACGACCGATCCCGGCGTGTGCGGCGCCACCGTCACGTGGGCCGCGCCTCAGGTCTGGGACAACTGCGACGGGTATCTGGTGCCGGCATCGACGCACAGCCCCGGCGAGTTCTTCGCGGTTGGCACGACCACCGTGACCTATGACGTCACCGACGCCTGTGGCAACGCATCGACTTGCAGCTTTACCATCACGGTGAATGACGAAGAGCCGCCGCAGGCCGTTTGCCAGAGCATCACCGTCCAGCTCGACGCGAGCGGCAACGTGTCCATCGCCGCGGCGGACGTGGACGGCGGGAGCACGGACGCTTGCGGCATCGCCTCGCTGAGCGTATCGCCGGACTCGTTTACCTGTGCAGACGTCGGCGACAACTCCGTCACGCTGACCGTTACCGACGTCAACGGAAACGTCAGCACGTGCACGGCGACGGTGACCGTCGAAGACAACCTTGCGCCCACGATCACCTGCCCGGCCGATGTCACGGTGAACGCGGACGCTGGCACCTGCGCCGCCACCGGCGTGGCTCTTGGCCAACCGACCACGAGTGACAACTGCGGCGTCGCTACGGTCGTCAACGACGCGCCGGCCAGCTTCCCGCTCGGCGACACCATCGTCACCTGGACCGTGACCGACACGAACGGCAACCAAAGCACCTGCACGCAGACGGTCACTGTGCTCGGCTACAACAACCTCGTGGTCGACGTGCAGATCGAGGGCAGCCTGGACGATGACGTGGCGCGCTGCATCACGTTCCAGTTCTTCGATTGCAGCGCACCGAATACGCCGGTCGAATTCGCGCGAACAATCACCTTTGCGTACGATACCGGCCTCGGCCGCGCGGAGTTCACGCTGGCCGAGTCCGACGGCATCCCCTGTGGCGACTATCAGTATGTCCTCGTGCAGGATGATCTGCATACCTTGACGCGCATGCTTGAGCTGAACGACGGCTCCGGCGCGTTCGAGATTGGCAGCGGCCAGTACCTGATCAACTGCACGGCCGCCACGGGCAACCTGCTACTCCAGGGCGACCTCTACGACGACACCGATGTGGCCGGGGTCGATTTCATCGATGTAGTTGATCTCGCGGTGTACATCGCCGAATGGGGCGCCACGTACGACAGCGATGGCGACCTAGTCCCCGATGGTAACACACCGTGCGGCATGTTCGCGGTTCACGCCGACCTGACCGGCAACGGTGCGATCGACGTGGCCGACCGTGCATTCATCACAACGCACTATCTGGCGATGGGCGAGCACGGCGTCTGCCCCACGATGGCAGGCCTCTCGATTCCAGGCAGCCCGCGGCGTTCGATCTCCGTCGCCGAGTTGCGAGCCTTGGGGCTCCACGAAGCCGCTCGTGCCGATCTGAACAGAGATGGCCGTGTTGATAAAGCGGACATCAATATCTTCATCAACGGCGTACCGGCGGACTCGATGGGTGCCCGGTCGCACGATTCGCGAAAGCGGGTGCCACACGGTACAATGAGTTTGGACGAGGAGGAGTTGTCCAAACTCTAGATGAACAGACACACGGCACGCGGTGCGCCCAGGCGCCGCGTGCCCGTTGTGGCGCACCGTGCCGACAGAGTCTTCAGGAAGAGAGGAGCATAGTCCAATGTTGAATTGCGCGGGGAAACGAAATCTGGCAGTGTCTTTGTTGTTGCTCTCGAGTCTGAGCGTCGCCGCGCTGGCCGACGCGACAGTAGATCTCATGTGGGCTCCGACGGCCCAGACGGTAAACGTGGGCGACACGGTCAACGTCGAGTTGTGGGCTTTCCCCAGCGAGACTGTTCTGTTCAACGGGGTCCAGGCGATTGTCACGTGGGACACAGCCTACCTTGATCTCGTCGGCAACGTCGATCCGCAGTATCCGCCCCCTCCGGACCCTTCGATCTGGAGCACGTCCTTCCCGTACGGTGATTCCTTCGGGCTGAACGAACTCTACCCCCTGCCGCAGGACGGCAACGGCCTGTGGGTCGGCGAGGTGGCCTGCGGCGAGACTCTGCCCGCGGATCCGACGGGACTTCTCCTGACGACAATACAGTTCGAGGCTCTCGCCGAAACACCGGCCACAGACGTCGCCATGTTGCCAGAACTGCAGCTTCCCGGCTTCCCCAGGGCCCGCTCGAAATTCCTCGTCGGCACATACGACGTGCTTGACCAGGTCGGCGGCCCGTGCGTCGTCACCATTGTTCCGGAGCCTGCGAGCGTTCTGGCCCTTCTGGCCGCCACTATCCTTGGCCTTACCCGGCGTCGCTGATACTCGCCCGCAGCCGGCAATGAAGGACGCGCAGAAGTCGCTTGGCTCCCTGTCGAGAGCCAATCAGCGCCGTGGAACGATAACTCGTCGCCAATGACACAAGCTGTTACTTTCTGGGGGCAACTACGAGGTTCGTGCAGGACAGAGGTATCTCCGCCACACGCCGGCTGTGCGCGTCATGATCCTCACACGCAGTTGATCAACTGGACCACCGGAAGGCGCGGACGCCGATCGCGAAGCAGACGACCCCGACGCCGATCAGTACGGCACACGGCACCAGCATTTCCGCCGGTGAAAAGTCCCGCCACAGCGCACCTTCCATGGCATGAATGCCCCACTTGACCGGGCTGATGTGGCTGAGGGTCTTCATCCACGAGGGCATGAGGATCCGGGGGACCATCCCGCCGCCGATCATCGCCATAATGAGCAGCACGGCCCAGCCGATGCCAGCGGCGGATTGCTCGGTTCTCCCCAGGACGGACAGGAGCATCATGATCCCGACGAATCCAAGGGCCACCGAGATGACAGCCGCGGCCAGCAACGGCATCGAATGCGTGCGCACGTTGAACACGACGGCCGCAATCACGAGCAGCGTGATCATCATGCCCACGGTGGCGACGAAGCACGCCGTAGCTTTGCCGGCGAGAATCTGCCAGGGATGAATCGGCGCCATCCGCAGGCGCACAAGCGTGCCGCTGGTTCGCTCGATGACGAGGGAGATACCGAAGGCGGCGGCGCATCCCATCACGCCCCAGATCGTCCCCTGTGGGAAGGACCAAGCGTAGCTGCTGACGCGCACACCCGCCTGCCGCGCGACGGGCTCGATATCGATCACCACAGGCTGCCAGCCACCCTCGAACAGGCTCGATCCCTCCTGCTCGACACCTCCCGCCGCCTGGGAAGCCGCACTTTCCTGCTCATCGCGCGGGATGCTCTGCACAAAGGTCTTCATCGCCGGAAAGAACAGTTCCAGCGTCCCGCGCCAGGCCGGATCGATGTCATCGGCCGCTTGCACGTCGTCCAGCCACTTGTCGATTCGCTCGGCCATGACCCCCGGTCGCTGGAACATATCCTGCATGCGCTCGAACGCGCACTTGATGAGCACTCCCTGGAGCATGCCGGCTTCCGCCTGGCGCGACGGGTCGATCCCGACGGCGATCTCCGGCGGCTCGCCCCAGAACATCCCGTCGCGCTTCGCGCCGAAGCCGCTCGGCAGCGTGATGTATGCCAAACGCTGACCCCGTCTCACCGATTGCACGGCTTCGTCCTGACTCGTTGTGGTCACGTCGACTTCGGACGTTCTGTTGAGCGCTTCGATGAACGACTGCGACTCGGGCGTCTCATCCAGGTCAACGACGGCGATTTGCAGTTTGGCTGTCCCACTGCGGCCGACATTTGAGAAAATCGCGCCAAAGAAGATCGCGTACACGAGGGGGAACACGAAGGCGAAGATGAACCCCGCCTTGTCGCGGAGAAGAAGACGCAGGTCCTTCATCGCCAGTGCGAGGATCTCTTTCATCAATCCCTCAAGTGTCTGCCGGTCAGGTTCAGGAACACCTGCTCGAGATCGGGTCGATCGACCCGGAAATGCTCGAGCGTCCCGGCTTCCTGCAGCCGCTTCAGCTCAGCCACCGGATCATCGGTCTCGATACGTGTCTCCCCTTCGGCCGTTTGCGCCCGCACGATGCTGTTTCCGCCGTGGGTCGCGATCAGCGCGTCCACCGTATCGAGTGCCAGAACCTCGCCGTGGTCGATGATGCAGACGCGATCGCAGAGACGCTGCGCCTCCTCCATGTAGTGCGTTGTGTAGACGATCGTGCGACCGCGCTCCTGAAGCGCTTCGATTCTCTCAAAGATGGCGTTGCGCGACTGCGGGTCGACGCCGACCGTCGGCTCGTCGAGCAGCAGCAGGTCCGGATCGTGCACGATCGCGATCGCCAGATTAAGCCGGCGTTGCATGCCACCCGAGTACGTCTTCGCCCGGTCTCGCCGTCGATCGGTGAGACCGACGAAGTCCAGCGACCACGCCACGCGTTTCGCCAGCTCCCGGCCGGTCAGGCCCTGGAGCCGGCCGAAAAAGGATACGTTCTCCTCGCCGGTCAGCTCCGTGTAGATCGCCATCTCCTGCGGGGCGACACCGATCTTCCGGCGCACCGCGCGTTGCTCCGGCGAGCCCTGGCCGTCGAGCTCGACGGTGCCGGCATCCGGCCTCAACAGCCCGATCGCCATGTTGACCGTAGTCGTCTTTCCCGCACCGTTGGGACCGAGCAGCCCAAACACCTCCCCGGGCTGGATCTCCAAGCTGAGGTCATCGACGGCGACGATTCGCCCAAATGTCTTGCGCAGATTGGCGAGTTTGACCATGCTGGCGGAGATTGTAGCTGCCCTGCGTCCTGACGCACAACCAGCGTGGCGTATTGCATAAGCGAGATGCTACCGCCGTGGATGCCCTCGCACGCCGAGCAGCGGAACTCCGGACAGCCGGTATCACCGAGAGGGTGAGGGGATTCCCTTGTCGCCATCTGGCGCATATACTCGCCATTGGTAAGGGGTCTGGCGACGTTTTCGATTCGACCCTGAAGCGTGTTTGTTGTGTCCTCGTGGACCATCACCAGGGACGTGCCAGCGTCGCAACTCATCACAGCCGTTGCAAGGGGAGCCGTCCATGGCGTCTTGGTCGTCAGAGTCGCGGTCAGGTCTCGTTTCACGATTGCCGCCAGCGTTCATACCGGTGGTCGTCGGGTGTGCCTTCACACTGGCAGCGCCCGGCGCGCTGGGCCAGGGGCCTGAGGCGGTCTTCGCCGGTGCGGACGCGAACACGCCGCCGCGTTCCCATTACTTCGACTGGATAAACAGCCAGTACGAAGGCACCACCGAGGCGCACACGCTCGCCAATCTCGAATTCTTCAAGTGGCTGCACGATGAGTACGGCATGCAGCTAGACCTCTACTCGCTCGATGTCGGCAATATCGATGACGGGCCGTACACGGCGGGTGTCGGTCGCCTGATTCCATACCATTACGGCACGATGGAGACGGAGGAGTTCAAGGCGCAGTTCCCGCGCGGCTTCGCTCCCCTGGTCGAGAAGGCCGCCTCGTTCGGCTGCCGGCTGGGCATCTGGCTTGGACCGGACGGCTTCGGCGACACAGCGGAAGAAGAGCGCCAACGTACGGAGCTGCTGATCTCGCTCTGTCGCGATTACAACTTCGGGCTGCTCAAGCTCGATTCGGTCGCGGGCACACTGCGACCTGAGAAACAGGGCGTGCTGGCAAACGCTCTACGGCAATGCCGCACGTACTGCCCGGACCTCATCGTGCTGAACGAGCGACTCGAGTTGGGCAAGGCCATGCCCTACGCGACAACCTCGCTGTGGGAAGGCGCCGAGACCTACATCGACGTGTTCATGAGCAACAGCGGTACGGCTACGCACCATCGCGCGGGGGCACTCGCGCGCGAGACAACACCCGGCCTGAACCGGCTCATGGAAGACCATGGCGTCTGTTTCTCGTCCTGTCTCGACTACTGGGAAGATGAGCTCGTGCTACAGGCGTTCAACCGCGCGCTCGTCGTCTCCCCGCAGATCTACGGCAACCCCTGGTTCCTGAATGACAACGAATTCCCAAAGCTAGCTCGCCTGTTCAATCTCCAGCGGCGTTACCGCGACGTCCTTCCTTCGGCCATCGCGTTGCCGGAACGGCAGTACGGCCCGCACGCCGTCTCGCGCGGCAGCGACGAAACGCGGCTCGTTACGCTGCGCAACCTGACGTGGGAGCCGGTGACCTACGCCGTTCAACTCGATGAATCGATCGGGCTAGGGAAGGCGGAATCGATCGAGCTTCGATGGCTGCATCCCTCGGAACGCATCATTGGCCGGTTCCCGCTCCGTACGACCGTCGATGTCGAGGTCCTGCCGTTTCGCACGTGTCTTCTGCTCGCGTCGAGCGCGCCCGTCGATGAAGTCGGCGTTGCGGGCTGTGACTACGAGATTGCACGCGACACGCCCCACAAGCCCGTCGTTGTGAAACTGCTCGGCCTGCCGGGCACGGAGGCGGCAGTACGTCTGGCACCCGGGAATCGGCGCTTCAAGCGTGCTGAACTCGATGGCGTCCTGGAGAATGCGCTGGTCGAGGGGCGCGAGGTGAAAGTCACCTTCGGCGGGAAATCGCTCACACGGCCCTGGCACCGGAAGATCGGCGATCTCGAACCATGCCCGGTGCCGGAAGATGCCGAAGCGTTGTACGAGGCGACCTGCTTCGCCGCCGACAGCAATGCCCTCGAAGCTCGCTGCCTGGACCGTTCCGGGCCGAGCAACATCCCGCAGGTGCAGGCGGCGCGCGAGGCCTTCTTCGCGCAGAAG
>Ga0272441_10006610_pt1 | contig 19295 bp, 32 predicted proteins | sample SSMProp6N_FD_193582 | JGI IMG/M metagenome (GOLD analysis project Ga0272441, IMG submission 193582) | Marine sediment archaeal communities from Little Sippewissett salt marsh, Falmouth, MA, United States - SSM-Prop-6N | ecosystem: Environmental > Aquatic > Marine > Wetlands > Sediment ... | reverse complement strand
CTTGCAAAGCAGTTTGGCACAGGTGCTGGTATTGAAGCACTTGGTGGGTCAACTTCAGGTGATGGAATCAAAGCAGAATCGCAAACTTCTGGCAATGGCATCAATGCCATTGGTGGCAGCACAAGCGGACATGGGATTGAAGCCACAGGCACACTGAATGCAGATGGTATCAAAGCAACAGGCAATGGCACAGGTCATGGTGTTCATGGTGTTGGTGGCAATGCCAATGGTGCAGGCATCAGGGGTGTTGGTGACTATGGGATATTGGCAAATGCATCAACATATCAAGGCATTAAAGTCACAGGCTTTGGTGGCAATGCTGGCATTCAGGTTGATGGTGGGTCAACAGGTGCTGGCTTGTATTTGAAGGGTGGTGCAACTTCAGGTGATGGTCTGAAAACAGAAGCACAGACTGATGGGAAAGGCATCAATGCAATTGGGGCTGGTGCAAATGCAGGTCTGAATGCACAAGGTGGGTCAACAGGTCATGGCATTCTGGCTGCAAGTGGTGGTTCTGGTGGTGATGGTATGCGTTTGTCATCTGCAATTGCTGCTGGCTTGACTGCTTCAGGTGGCATGGGTCAAAGGGATATTGCAGCAGATGAAATTGGTGTGCCAACCAACCTTGATGATGATGGTGCAAGCCTTGCAGGCAATGCAAAAGACATTTATGAAGCACTTGGCAGCACCACAAATGGTGTTGTGGATGACATCAAGGATATTTTGCTGAACAAAGAAGTGAAAACAAGACATGCAAACCAGAAGCCTTCACAGTATGAAGCTGGCACAGGTGCAAACCTTGAAACGGTTGACACCACAATTGATGTGAATGGTAATGTTGAAACAGAAGTGCAGCAATAAACTGAAAGGCTGATTCATGCTGGTCAAAACTGACCTATGGCAATATGACAGGATTGCCACCCATGTATGGGTGACTGATGAACATATACCTGATTCATCAGTCAAGTTGTATTATGCAATTGATATTGACCTGACTGAAAATGAATCAGCCATTGCAGACAATGCTGACCTTGGCATAAAAAATGATATCATCAGGGATGACACTGCACAGGCTGGCAGCACCAGCAGCACCATCAATCTTGATGCAGGTGCATCAGGTGATAATGATGCATACAATGGGTATCAAATCACCATTGATGGTGGCACAGGGGCTGGGCAGACCAGAAAGATTATTGATTATGATGGTGGCACAAAGGTTGCAACTATCACACCTGATTGGGATACCACACCTGACAACACTTCAACCTTTCAGATAAAAGCAGTGCATCTGCGGATTATAACAGGAAGACCTGATTTTGATGGCATTGCACCACATCCGACATATGAAGGTGGTGCTGACAATCCATATGAATGGGCTGAAGGCATATTCACAGAAATGAATCTTGGTGCTTCTTCTTCATCAATTGATGTTGGTATAATGGGCAATGTGGCAACATTGTCAGGCTTCAAATTTGGCATTAAGGATTGCCAGAAGCAATATCAGAACATCAACAAGAATGATACATATTTCACCAGCAGACCCATCACCCATTATATTATCATCGGTGATGTGTTTTATGCAATCTGGTCTGGTATTATTTCTGATGTGTTTTATAAAGATGAAGAAGTTGCCTTCAGTTGTGAAGGTGCATTCAATGTGGTGCATAAAGAAATGCCCCAAAGAAGTGCAATACCACCTGAATTTACAAATGTGCCAGATGCAGATTCAGGCAAATCAATACCTGTATGTATTGGTGATATTCCTTTTGCACAGATTGTGCTGGTTGATAAACAATTTAATCAGGTTGACATCACAAATGTGACAGGCAGGGAATACTTTGCAGGTGCATGGGAATACACAACAGGTGCAAACATATACAGCAAATTCACCTTCATATCATGGGATAAAAACTTTTCATCAGGTGACCTGATTGGATATTATTTAAGGGTTGCTGGTGGTGGTGGCAATGTCGATAAAAACAGGCTGTATCAAATATACAGCAGCTCGCCATCTGTGCTGACATATCTGTATTCAACTGTGCTGCAAAAGTACACAACAGGGCTGTATCTTACAGAACAATTATCTGATTATAATGACATCAGCACAAATTTCAATTCCACATACAAGGCAGACTTCAACCCTGCAAATTATCCATATTCATTAAGTGATATGGGCAATTATTGGAATATTAATATTTTTGAATTTCTTGCTGAATATAGGTTCAGCAATTTGCCAATTGAAACTGTGCTGAATAATGCACTTGGTGTGCCATACATCAGAATATGGAATGAACAATTGAAGGCTTTTCAGGATATCAGCAAATTATTTGAATATTCTGATATCACAGATGGAAAGCTGAAGCTGAAACCAAAGCTGCTTGAAGGTGAAAATTCTGCAAGGTACAATGTTTATATAAAGCCTGATATTGATGAAATTGTCAGTGCAGTATTAAGGCCTGATTATGAAACTGACCTTGGATTGTGGACACCTGTGCCAAATCAGACATTGACAGGCACAGCAGACCTTCTGACCGATAAAGACCGTACAACATACGTTGAAGCAACCCATGTATCAGGCACATTCAAATGGGCAGGTTTTGCTGTTAGAATCAACAACAATGATGAACTGAAACTTGCTGCACAGGGTGGCACACTTGGGCTTGCCATTGATGCAACATTAATAAATGACCCTGCTGTGACTGACTATGAATTATCAATCATGCCTGTTGGCATTGATTCATACCAGCAATTGATATCAAGTGACCCTGCTGAATACAGGTTTGCAATTGACCCAAATCATGGCAGAGAAATTGAATTTGGTTCTGGTCAATGGAATCCATTTAATATGCTTGAAGATGATTATTATGCATATGGTGGTGATGATAATGGTGAAGGCAATGTGCTGCCAATATCTGTGAATACACATGATGGTATAAAATATGTGCATGAGATGAAGCACTTTTCAAGTGAATTTACTTCATTGATTGCTGATGAAACAATTGTGCAGGTGGTATTGTTTATTATGCTGGCTGAAAGGGGTGCCCCTGCACCAACAGGCACATTCAGTTTAAGGGTGAAGCAAATATCATTTGTTCAGACATCTTCTGTTGCATTTGAAAATGATAATACAACTGTTCAGGTATCAGGTGAAAAATATGATGGGAATGAAACAAATAACCTATACAGGGGCTTGCAGCACATCATTCACAATTATGATGGTATTGCAACAACAGATGCAGACTTCAACAACCTGAACACAACCAGAAATGCATGGCACATTGGCAGGCAGATTCAGGATAAGAAATCAAGCCTTGAATATATCAAGGAACTGTGCCAACATGGCTTTGTTGGTTATTGGCAAGACAGGAATGCAGCCCTGAATTTTAAATCATGGGTTGATGATAAATCCATTGCTGCCTTCCATGATGATAATGAAGTATTAAGGGATACCATCAAGGGCTTTAAATATGACAGTTTGAGAAATGCATACAATGAATTTTCAATCAGGTATGGGTATAATAACATAACAGGCAACTATGAAAAAGAACTGTATATCACTAATGTTCAACAGAATCAATTTCCTTCATCAGGTGATGACACATGGAAACAGTTTGTTGGTGGCATATCTGACCATACCACAGCAAAGGCATTATGGGATGATTGCCATGCAGCATATCTGAAGACCCTGCTGGTGCAGAAATTTGTCATTGATTGCCCTTGGTACATTGACGGTACAAAATTCACAGGGGCACCAACAGGAACAAATGAATCAGCATATAAATTTCTTGCCCTGCTGGTGGCATGGGCAACACACCAGAAGGAAATTGTTGAATATGAAGTATATCTGAACCCATCAACCCTTGTGCTGGATATGTTTGACTATATTTCATTCAAGGATACACACCTGACTGATTCTGTATACAGGGGCGGTTGGATTATTGGGATAAGCAACAACCCAAAAAGCAACACCAGAAGAATCACATTATTGATTGACCCAGACCCATCATAATAAGGGGATAAAAATAAAGCACTTTTTATGAAAATATTGGCTTTTTTGGGCTGATTTCGGCACATATAACATTGATATAATAGCAAATTGTTAAAAAAGCATTTTTATTTGCTTTTCTGGAAATTTACAAAAAAGAATGGGTTTTTGAAAAAATAGAAAAAAATAATGTTTTTTGAAATTCAGCAAGAAATTTGAGTAAAATAAAATTCAACTGAAAAAATATGTTTTTTCCAGAAAAGTGTTTTTTATTTTGTTTTTTTGAAATTTCCAGAAAAAATATGTTTTTTGAAATTCAGCAAAAAATTTGAGTAAAATAAAATTCAACTGAAAAAATATGTTTTTTGAAAATATGCTGAAAAATATTTTTTTCTTGTGAAAAATAAAAAGTATATGCTTTTTAAAATATCGGAAAAAATAAAAAGTTACACTTTTAAAATTGGGCTTTTTGGTTCAAAAACAGCATTTTTTCATACTGTTTTTGCATGGATTGCAAAAAGTTGCAACTTTTAATGCAAAAAGGTGTTTTTCGTAAAAACATGAAACTTTTAAGGGTGGCAATAAATGAAACATTCTGATTTTGTAACATATGGCATTAAATATTTCACAGCAGATGAAATTGTTGAAACAGGGGCAAGCCTGAAGGATGTATCAGCATCTTTAATCAGCAACCTGAATGAATACAGAAGACTGATGCAGCAGCCCATCTTTCTGCTGAAGAATGGACTGACAACAGGCAAGCATAAAAGCAAGGAACACCCAGCAGGTCTTGCTGTTGATATATACTTCCAGAATGACAAGAAATTAAATTCTGTTGCATTCATGGTCTTCAATGCAGTCAAGGCTGGCTTCAATGGTGTTGGTGTGTATCACAATGGTAATGCATATTCAATGCATCTTGATATAGGCAGAAACATCAGGCAATGGGTGGCAATAAAGCCACACACCAAAAAGGGCTGGCAATATTTCAGCATGATTAATGACCCAAAAACAATACAAGGAAAGGGGTGAAGCATGAATTTCAAAAGGCTTTTCAGAAGCAAGACCTTCTGGACAGGGCTGGGCACAATTGCCCTTGGTGTTTATAACATCACAAAGGGTGATGTTGATACAGGTGTGCAGCTTATCAGCACAGGTGCTGGCATGATATTCATCAGGGATGCTGTCAGCAACATCTGAAGAAACCTTCTAGACTGCCAGAAATAAGGGGCTTTAAGCGATTAAAAATCTGCTGAAGCCCCTTGCCCTTTGTGGTTGGACATCCCAGCCCTGCCTGCCTTCAGAATGGCTTAAAATGCGTCAAATGACCTGAACCAAAAATCAATGACTTATGGCATATGAAAAAAAACTTCATTTTTGTCTTGACACATTGTGTTGCTATGTGTTATAATTCATACATGGATTCAGTCACAGTCACAATCAGAATTGACGGAAAAATAAAAGACCTTCTTGAGCAGAAGGCAAAAGAAGAAACCATCAGCACAGGATATGATATTACATTCAACAAGCTGTGTGCAAAAATTCTGACTGAATATATTGACAAAAAATAGTTTTTTTATCATACTTGTGTTAAAATTAATACAGATTTAACCTATGTCAATATCAGTTGTTAAAGCAAAGAATGACCACCTGCAAGCAAGGGCACACTATATCACACAAGATGCATTGAAAAGAAGGTTGATTGACAGAAAGCCTTGTCAGGTCTGTGGCATTTCAGGTGTTGCAAAAGATGGCAGACAGCTTGTGCAGGCACACCATGATGATTATGCAAATCCATTTCTGATTAAGTGGCTTTGCCCAAAGCATCACAAAGAATATCACAGGGTATATTGGAATTAATCATTCACTTCAAGCAAGGGGTCAAGCATGATGACAAGTATTTCACATGAAATCAGGATTGCTTTTCAGGATGGTTCTGAAGGCATCAGGTATTGTGGGCATGAAAATGCATATTCTGTTGGTGATATTTTTCATGGTGACCAATGGCATGGAAGTGGCAGGGTGATTGCTGCAAAGAATATTGTGAAAAAATATGAACATGAATATGAACCTGAATTTGTGCAATAAACAGAACATGGCTTGATTCAACCAAACACACAGAAAGGGGTGCATGATGATGCATTCAGAAATTCAAAAGGAAGTCAATGACCTTCAAGAAAGAATTGACAGGATAAAGGGCTGGAATGATACAGCCATGATTGCACAGAAAGTTGTTGATGACCTTGACCCAGAACTGAAGCCTGTGCTTTCAATTGGGCATGACTTCAGCAGCCTGCAAGGTGTGCTGATTCATATTTACCCAAAAGACATGAAGCAGGTTGCCCCTGTGCTGAAGGTGCTGGCTGATTGTGGCTTTCACCAGATGCCAAACAGCAAGCCTTCTGATTATGCAGAAATCAAAAGAAGGACATGGCAGCTTGTTGGTGATGACAAGGCAGGTGCAAAGATACATCTTTCAGCCTTCTTTTATACTGATGGCAGTAAGTGCAAATTTGTGAAGGTGGGTGAAGAAACAAAGCCTGTGATGAAGCTGGTGTGTGAATAATACATTGTATAAACAATGTATTGCTTTTTGAATTGGCATCAATTATACATATGAAGACTGTGACTGTATCAAATTCAGCACACCAGAACATCAGAAGATGGTGCAAAAAAATGAATATTACTTCTGTGCAATTCTTTGATGCATGGGTTGACCATATTGCCAGCAAGAAAAGGCAGGTGTTTTATTCAGCGTTAGATATGCCGAACTGTTTTAAAAAACCATTGTCAGGTGTGAAGATACAGAAGAATTATAAGAATCAAGGGTGCAGACAATAACAAGTTAGCGTAAATTGTTTTCTTAAATTTAATTATGGACGGTTGATATGCAAGATAGATGTGTGAAATGCAACGGTGAATTAAATACAGCGATGACTTGCTTGTCGTGTGGTTTTTGGAATCAACCGTTTAATATCGGAACTCAAACAACATCCGCTAACACGGCTAGTACAAAATTGCCTTGTATTCACTGTGAACAGGTTGAATCGTCAAATAGATGGTTTAATAACGAATGGTCTTACTGTCCGTACTGCGGTCGGCAACTTCGTACATAGCCAATACGTTGTGAGTAAATTTTAACCTTTGGAGTATTGTATGCCCGCTCTTTTACCGTGCCCCTTTTGCGGCAGTAGGAACATTGAATTTATGGTAATCGCTCCGCCATCGAGTAAGTGGATTATTGAGCATAAGCGAGATATGTGCGGGGATGTTGTTGGTGTGCAGTGCCTGGATTGCTTCGCTAAAATTGAAGATACGCCGTGGCAGAGTATTGTTGATACATGGAACAAGCGGGCAAAACAAGGGGAGGCGGTTAAAACTTCTCACAACACACGCAGCACAAAATTTGCGCGATTAGTTGAGTATATAGACCGTGAGCGTAATTCAATGACAGGCGAGGTCTTGTTGCCGGATGATGTGTGGCGCAAACTTCGTGCGGGTGCGTAAAACGTTATACGCAATTTGTAAACTTGAGAATTATATGCGTGGCATAAACGAAATAATTAACGGGAATTGTCTTGATTATATGCAATTAAAAGTTGATATAGTAATAACCGATCCGCCATATCCTAACTATAAACACTTTATTGACGGTATCGAAGATGCAAAAAGGTTTTTATCAACTTTTAATTGCGATAGATTTATGGTGTTTTGGGATGAAATGTCCGAGCCGCCAGTCCAGTTGCCATGTGTTGCGAAGCACGTTTGGCATCGTACCAATACCAACCGTCCCGACAATTACGAAATGATATATGAATATCACAAAGATGGTGCCAAACGTGCAAGCAGAGTATTACGCCATCCAGTCGTATATCCTGGCCTGACCGGATGTGTGGAAGCAACTGGACACCCGACACAAAAACCTGTTTCGCTTATCAGAGAATTATTGCGTATAAGTGGCATTATAAAAAGCGGTGGTATTGTACTCGACCCCTTTGCTGGCAGTGGAACTCTTGCTGTTGCTTGCCAAATAGATCGGGTTCCGTTTTATTGTATAGAAAAAGAACAGATTTTTGTGTCGGACGCAATGCGGCGGCTCTCTGCCGAAAAGGCAAAACTGAATCTGTTTGCAGATGCCACGCTAAAAAATATTGACAGTTTACAAACAGCGTATAACACGCCCTGTATGCCATTACCGCAACAAGGGGAAATGGATTTGTAGGCGGTAACAGCACACAAGGCGGGACGTTGGTGGCAATTGGCCTGTGTATCAAATACTATAGGAGGCGGCAAATGAAATGTCCGTGTTGCGGTTCAGAATCTTCGTGGATATATAATCCGTCTGCGGGCGGTATTGTGCATTGTAACTCTTGTGGTAACAACAAAGCTGAAATGTCTGTAAGTAAGTTTTTAGATAATATCAACAGGCATGGTGCCGCCTCCAAGAATACTGTGCCACAGGCCAACACTGCGGAAATAGCCATAGACGCTTTGGATACTCTTGGGTTAGCACTTGCGGAGCATCACCACCAGTTTACATACGATGAGCGTGTCAAATACGATAAGGCTATTAGGCTATTATTTGAGGCTATTTCCTTGCCTTCGGGCCACCAACACACGCAGCCTGCCATTTGCTCTCGTGCCCCAGGGTTATGTGCATCTCAGCGCATAGATGTTATCAGGTGTATATATGGCGGCGATTGTCCGAGCAAACAGCCTGCGGGTGCGTGATACGTTGTCGTAAATAAATTTTTCTTTGGAGGTTATAGCTTATGTCTTCTGTTATTGATTTATTAGATGCGTTTGTGCGTAATAATGTAGATGATATTGTTATCGAGCATGAGTGGGCAGACATAAGGGAACAAGTTGAATCAAAATTAACTCCCGACAACAGCCGCAGCGACGAAATTGCTTTGTTAAATAAACTAAAACACGATATGGAAGTATGTGATGATGTGCTTGCCGATATTGATAGCTGGATAGAACGTATCAATGCGGTCATAGCGCAACTTCGCGCAGTGCGGTGACCTTTATCAGAAATTTCGGTCGCCTTTTTGAATTATAGGGTGGCTATCACATAAACGAAAGGTTGTATTATGGCAACGAGAGGTAATGCAGGTCGTGGCAGTCGTGGAGCTTGCGGTGGTCAGCGCCGTCGAGATGGTTCTGGTGGTGGAGTTGGTAATCGTGGTACACGCAGACAGCCGCCGAAAAAATCAAGGTAGGCTCCCTTCACATCTGCTAACAGGGCAAGGGCGTTCGCTTCGCACATTGGAAACGTCGCCCATTGCCAGAACCGTTATAAACACAATTACAAGAAAGGGGTATCAATGGCAGCACCAAAACATCTTATGTCAGGCAGGGTCTTCAAGACCATTGATGGATGGTTTTATCATGTGAAGCATGGTGAAAGGGAATATGGCAACAAGGCTGGATATGCAAGAATGCCTGATGCCACAGAAGCAATGACAACCATCCTGAACATTCTTGAAGATTCTGCACAGAAAGGGGCAGATGATGCAGAATAGACAGATGGTTTCAGTCAGGCTTGCAGAAGATACAAGGGCTGTTTTGCATGATGTTGTCATGCATAGGGGCTTCAGCAAAACTGAAATAATTGAAGAAGGCACAAGGAAAGAATTGAAAAGAATCTTGAAGGGTGACCTGTATAAACACACACAGATGGGTGGAAATAATGGAAAAAGAAAGGGCTGAAATGGCTTCCATTGACCTTGCAGGTGAAGTTTTCACAAGGCTGCATGTAACATTGATTGAAGATTATTTGCACAGGCTTGATGATATTGCAGACAGGCTTCACAGGCTTGACCATGACATTGAAGACCTTGAAAACAGAATCATCATTCATAAAGTCATATCTGAAATTGGGGTCAACTGATGTTGGCTGAACTGCTGAAGACAATCACCCACATGCAGACTTTTTTGACTGATGAAAGATTCATACATGGGTATTATGTTGGTATTGCTGTTGGCATTCTTCTTGGTGGCTTGCTTGTATCAGCCATTATTGTATGGTCTGGACAGGAATGAATAAAAGGAAGACATGGCATTTTAATCAAAGGTTGTATGCCAAAGTCAGGGCAGCCAAGATGAAGATTGCAGCAGAATCATTGAAGGCAATTATTGAAATCAAAGAAAAGCAGAATCAAGAAAGGGGCAAAGATGAAAGAAGGCATATACTATGACATACCATTTGATGAATATCTGAAAATTGATGCATTCAGCAAGTCAATGGTTGACCCAATACTGAAAAGCCCATTGCACCTGAAGCACAAGATTGAAGAAGGCTTCAAGGCAAGCAACATCATGGTCTTTGGGTCATTGGTTGATACCATTTTGACTGAACCTGAAAGGCTTGAAAAAAACTTCTTCATCCTTCCAGAAACATACACAGATGCAAAGGGCAATCAAAAGCCTTGGCACCCAAACAGCAACACCTGCAAGAAAATCCTTCAAGAAGCAGCAGAATCTGGCAAGGCTTGTGTGAAGCAGCCAGACATTGAAAGGGCTTCAGCAATATCACTTGCTGTGCATAAACACAAGACAGCATCAGAATGGGTGAAGGGCAAGAAACAGGTCACAATCATATGGACTGACCCAGAAACACAGGTGAAGTGCAAGGGCAGAATTGACCTGTATCTTGAAGGTGAAAGGCTGATTGATATGAAGGTGACTGATGACCCACATCCTGTGGCATTTTCCAGAACTGCAACATATTTGAAATATCATGTGCAGGCTGCAATGTACCTGATGGGCTTGTATTGTGCTGAAGTTGGCAAATATGCTGAAGATTGGAATATGCCTTTTTCATTCATTGCTGCTGAAGCAAACAAGCCCCATGATGTCATGGCATACAACATGACACAAGAAAGCCTTGATGCAGGCAAATTTGTTTTTCAGGAAGCTGTCAGGCTGTATGCAGACTGCAAAGAAACAGGCACATGGAATGGCAGAAGTCAGTTTGCTGAAGACCTTTCAATACAGCAATGGGCAATTCACAAAATATTGTATGATGGGGAAAATGAAATCTAATTGACTGAATCAAGAAAAAGGAAGGGCAAGAAAATGAATACAGAAAATGGCAAGGAAATTCAAGGAACAGGTGGCACACAACTTGCTGTGGCTGAAATGCAGGCTGTGCAACGTCCGATGTCGCTGCAAGATGGTGTAGGTCTGCTGCCTGTTGAACAGCAAGAAAAGGCACTTGCTGAATATGATGCCAGAAGAAACCATTTTTTAAAGTGGCTTTTTTCACACCTGAAGGAAGGTATACACTTTGGTTTTCCACCTGCATGTGAAGCCACATACAATGACAATGGTGACATGGTAAACAAGAAGACAGGTATGCCTGTGCCTGCTTCACAATGGATACCAAAGCCATCTTTATACAAGGCAGGTGCAAAGCTGGTGATTGACCTGCTGCGGTTAAAGCCTGCATACAGCAATGACCTTGATGCATGGCACATGATGGGTGACCCAAAGGGCACAATTGTCAGGAAAGCAACCCTGATGAATCCAGACACAGGGGCAATCATTGGTGAAGGCACAGGGGCTTTTCAGGTTGGTCAGAAAGGCATGGATGCAAATGCTTCAATAAAGATGGCTGATAAAAGGGCAGATGTCGCTGCTGTCATTAATGGCATCCCTGTCATTGGTGAATTATTCACACAGGATGTTGAAGACAAGCTGGCAGAAAGAAGGGCTGGCACACTGAAGGCAAGGCAGGCTGCACTGTTGAAGACTGTTGAAGATATGCTGATTGAAAGGCATTCAACATGGTCTGATGATGCAGTCAAATGGATACAGAAGGCAAAGGTTTCAGCCTTTGGTGCTGGGGCAAAACTGTCAAGCATTGCATCAATTGATGCTTTTGAAAAGCTGCTTGAAGCAGGTGCTTTTGATATCAACACAGCCAAGATGAAGGCAGAAGCAAAAACTGCTTGACAATAAAAGTGCTTTATATTAGTTTGTTTTTATATGAAATCCTTGGCAAATACTAAACTGATTTTTTAATGCCAGTTAAAACATAGCCCCCAAGCTATGCCCTGTGTGCTATCTGCCAAGGTATACACATGGGGACTGGCTTTTTAAGGGATGATAACATGCCAACAAAAAGAATTTTGCTGACACTTTATGATGTTAAAGAAATGATTGCAAAAAAATATAAAAGTCATGTTGAAAAAATTGAAATATTTGAAGCAAATAAATTGCAGTTTAAAGACTGTTTTCTTGACCAACATATAGATATTTATGATGATTCTTATTTGTTTCAATATGATGAAGAATCGGAACAATTATGAAAAGACACTATTTCAATCATGATTATGATGCAAGAAATGACCAAAAAATATTGAAATTAAGATTCAGGTTTGGTGCAGAAGGATATGGAATTTATTGGATGATTTTAGAAACAATGGCACAAGATTCAACAGGTTATATTGATAGGGAGGTTATAGGGGGGTTATCATTTTCCTATGGGGTGGCTATCGAAACCCTAAAAGCAATAATTGATTATTGCATTGAAATAGGGTTGTTTTTAGAATGTGAACACGGAAATTATTATTCAAAAAGAATGAATGAACATAAAGCTATTATGTCAAAATTCACTGATGCAGGCAAAAAAGGTGCAAAAATTAGATGGAATGTGCCAATTAATACAGGGGCTAATGCAGGGGCTAATGCAGGGGCTAATGCAAAGGAGAGTAAAGTAAAGGAGAGTAAAGTAAAGGAGAGTAAAGTAAAGGAGAGTATAAGATTTAAACAACCATCTGTTGATATGGTTGATGCATATTGCACAGAAAGAAGCAATGGCATAAATGCACAGCACTTCATTGATTATTATGAAGCAAGGGGATGGATGATTGGAAAGAATAAAATGAAGTCATGGCAGGCTGCTGTCAGAACATGGGAAAAAAACAGGCAGTCATCAGGCACTGACTTCAGGAACAAAGCCCCAGAAGGTAAATATGCCAAATTTGAAAGGGGTGCAGCATGATACCTGAAAGATACAAGAATGCATCAATTGAATGCTTCAATCTTTATGAAATAAAGCCTGTGATTGAATGGATGAAGTCAGACCTGCATGATGTGCTATTAATCACAGGTGCTTCAGGTTGTGGGAAAACACATCTGATGATGGCAATTTGCAAGGAATTAAATAAAAGATGCATCAAGACTGCATATGTGCTGTTTCCAGAAATTGCCCTTGAATTAAGGCAGGCAATTGGTTCTGCAAATTATGATGAAATGGCAGTCATAAAAAAATATAGAAATCCATCTTTGGTTGGTTGCTTTGATGACCTTGGTGCAAACAAGCCTTCTGATTATGTGACTGAATCATTATATGCAATAATCAATCACAGGTATCAGGAATGCATCCCATCTGTGTATTCAAGCAATCTTGGGCTTCAGAAGATTGCAGACCTTTATGGTGACAGGATTGCCAGCAGGCTTGCTTCAGGTGTTGTATTCAACATGGGTGACAAAGATAAAAGGCTGGAAAAATGACCAGAAAAAGATACAACCAAAAAAAAACACAATTTGCAAAAAAGCCTGCATCAGAAAGAATTGCCATTTGCAGAAGCATTCAGAAAAGATATCCTGAAGGACACAACCAGATACCAAAGATAGAAAGGCAAATTCAGCAATATGAAGAAGAAATCAAAGGCAAATGAAATTCTGAACCATTTTCTTGAAGGTGGGAAATTGACGGTATTGACCTGCATAAATAAATTTCATACCACAGAATTAAGAAAATATATTGCAAGGTTCAGGCAGCAAGGGTATTGCATAAAGGGTGTATATTATACTGACAGGAATGGAAACAGGCAGGTATATAAAACATATTTTCTATCAACACCTGCACAATTAAGGTTGCAGATATGAAGAAGACCAATATTGAAGCAAGACCATGCAAATACTGCAACATGCCTGCCATTATCCATGCCAATGATGATGGTGAAAAGTACATTGAATGTCATCACATGCATGGCTGCATTCTTGAACAGGTACACAGGGCAACATTCAACCATATTGATGAATCAGGTATTGCAATATGGAATGGTGATAAAAAAGGGCTGTCAGAAGAAGAAGCATCACAGAAAAAGAACTGCACCACCTGTGCAGCCTTCAAGCCAGGTATGCCATGTATAATGCAGCAATACCACACAGATGATTGCTGGCTGCCAAAGGCCGATGATGTAATTGAAGCCCTGATTGATATGGTGCAGCAGCACTGTCTGATTCAAGACCATAAACATGGTGAAGATGTTGATGTGCTTGATTCAATGGCACTTTCTGCCAATGCTGATGCAATGCGCTTGCTGGCAAGGCTGGGAAAGCTGGTCATAAAAAATGAATATGGCAGAAGGGTCATTGGTCATTGGGTTGGTGCATCTGTGCCTGAAGGAAAAACATGTGAAGCATGTGAAGGCAAAGACCTTGGGTATGTTTGCCCAGACTGCCAAGGCACAGGAATTGCTGAATGAAAGGCAAGTCAAGGCAGAAGCATTTTCAGAAGACCTTGAATACAAAGAAAAGCATTGTGAGTGCCAAAATAGTGAAAGACAAAATCAGGGTATCAATCAGAGAAATAAATACATGGGCACAATATGATGAAGTGCTGTCATTATCATTCACAGCAGAAGACCTTTTTGGGCTGGCAGCACACAAGACCTTCAGGGTATTTAATAATGGGATACAAGATTGACAAAAATGACTTCAAAGGGGTGCCTGATTCTGTGAAGGCTTCATATATCAGGTTCTTACATAGAAACAATTACAGGCAGGCAGTCAATGGCAGGTGCTGCTTCAATTGTGCATTTTCATTCACATGGGAAAACAGAACCAAATGCACCTTGATGGGAATGACTGACTTCAAGGCTGCATATGTCATGCAGAAATTCATCTGCAATAAATATCATTAAAACACAAGCAGAAAGGGGCACAAGATGCCAAACACCAACGAATCAGACATGCTTCATTTTTTTGAAGCAGAAAAGACCAGAACAGGATACCCTGCATCAGTTGTTGACACATGGAATGAAGCCAGCAAGGTGGCAGAAACCAAAATCAGGGCTGCAAGCAATTCACAGCAGGTCATTCAGCCCATTACAGCAGAAATGGCAAACATGGCAGATGGCATCATGGGATGGACACCAGCAGGGGTGGCTGCAAAGCTGAAAAGCTGGTTGCAGGTGCTGAATGCTGTTGTTGACCCAAAGCCTGCTGAACCTGTGGCTGAACCTGTGCAGCCTGAAAGATAATGATGGACTTCAACAGCCTGCCATTATCCAAGGCACAGCAACGGAAAAAAAGGGGCAGAAGAAAAGCTGCCCCTGCCCTTCCAGACCTGCCTGAATCAGCCATACAAAAGCAGCTTGATGACATGCTTGAAGGCATGGGTATATACTTCATCAGGATACCAGACAACTTCTGGCAGTGGCTTCACAGGTACAGCAATGCATCTGCCAACATGAAGAAGGAATTGGGTCATTATTGGGGTGGTATGCCTGATACAATGGCATTCATAAAGGTTTCAGATAAATACATGCTGTGCTGCCCAATTGAATGCAAATCAAAAGAAGGCAGAAGGCATGGAAAGCAGAAGCATTGGGAAAGTCAGAATATTGCCTTTCAGATAAGCAAAAGCCCTGATGAATCAATCAGCATTGTCCAGCAGTTTTTGAAAGATGCACCATGCATCAGGCATTTTCTGAACCCAGAACCAATAACACCTGACTGCTGCCCTGTGTGTGGTGGCACAGGAATCAAGCAAGAAAGGGGCAAGCAATGACCAGCACAATGAATGCCACAATTGAAGCCTTTGGCAATGAAATTGAAGTCAATGTTGAATACTGCATCACAGGGCGGTATAGGGCAGCAACAATGGAAGACCCTGCTGAATACCCTGAATGTGAAATTACAAGCATCACAGATGAAGAAGGCAATGAATACATTGACAGCCTGCCTTCTGATGTCATTGAAGGGCTTGAAGAAGATGCCTTCCAACACGCAGAAGACAACCATGATGAATGCAGCACCTGCACCAGCAGGCACAGGTGTGGTGGTGACTGTTGAAGCCATATATTATGAATATCATGGGAAAGGTGGTGACCAATGAAGTGCAGAAATTTCCTGTGTGATGACCATGACATTGAAGCCCCTGACAGATGCAGAAAATGGCTGAATATAAGGCACTGTGACACAAGGAAAAAATATAACAGGATTATGAATCAACACCCTGCATATATAATATGCAAATTGTTTCAGGAACAGAAAAAGGCACAGAAAGGGGCTTCAGGATGATTGAAGACATATTGAAGAAGGCAGGGCTGCACCAGACTGAAGGCAAAACATATACATACACATCTTCACCCCTGTCACACTTTATGGAATTGGCACTGCTTTATGATGATGATGACCTGATTGCCATGCTGCTTGCCATTGAAATGTATATACTGTCTTGCCCTATTAAAATATATTCCTATGCATTAATTGAAATTGAAAGGGGTGAATGATGAAGTTGCTTGAATTGCCCATTGAAAGCATTGATAGGGCTGAAGCTGAAATTGGTATTGATAACCCACACCAAACAGAATGCACAATCAACCCATTGCACATATCTGATGTCATCAAGTATGAAGATACACAAAGCAAGTGTTCCATCAGGCTGGTGGGTATGGCAGAACCGTTTGAAGTTATGCTTGATTATCATGATGTCATATCAAGGTGGCAATATTGTCTTGAATCTGAAACTTGACACCTTCCCAGCCCATACTGTATTATCAGTACATGCCTGAATACCACACTGCCCCTGATTGCCGATATTTAATATAGGGGCACCCATGACAAAAATATCTTCAACACCTTCAGACAAAGCTGAAATCATACAGCCCAAAATATGTGAACTGCTGGCACAAGGCACAGGAAGGGTGCAGGCAGCAAAAATCATGGGGATTGCATATAGCACATTCACAAGATGGATGGATGCCCATGCACCATTTGCGAGTGCTGTAAAAAAGGCTGAAGAACAATATTATGAAGCAATGAAAAATGAAGCAGAAGCCAGCATCAGGAAGCACATAGGCACTCATTGGTGCTGTGCTGCATGGTATCTTGAAAGAAAGTATGCCAAGCAGTATGCCAAGAAAGAAGGCAATCAGGCAGGCTGGCAGGGTGACAGGGGCAAGGTGCTGGCATACATTGATGGGCAGGTCAGGGCAGCCACAGACCCAGAAGACAGCAAGGATGAAGCCACTGAAGCAGCCCATGAAGCCACACAGCAGCCTGAAGACCAGCAGGGTGCAGACACACAGGGGCAGCCATGAAGCTGGGGCAGAAGCAGGCTGCAAGCATCAGGGATGCCACACACAGAATGAATATATGGGTTGGTGCAATCAGGTCAGGCAAGACCTTTGCAAGCCTGTTCAGATGGTTCAAATTCATTGGCAAGGAAGCACCTGACATGCATGGTGAATTGATAATGACAGGCAAGACCCACAGCACCCTGTTCAGGAATGTCATCAGACCCATGCAAGACCTGCTGGGTGACCAGATGCACTTCAGCCATTACAAGCAGACCATTGACCTGTGGGGTGAAAAAATATTTCTGTTTGGGGCACATGATGCAGCAGCAGAATCAATAATCAGGGGAATGACCGTCAAGGGTGCATATCAGGATGAAATGACTGTCAGCCCCATGTCATATTTCAAGATGACCTTGGGCAGAATGTCAGTCACCAATGCCAAATTCTTTGGCACAACAAACACTGATTCACCACACCATGAGTTGAAAGTAAATTATCTTGACAGGGCAGGTGACCTTGACCTGATTCATTATAGATTCAGCCTTGATGACAATGCCAGCCTGTCTGCTGCATACAAGGCAAACATCAGGAAAGAATACACAGGGCTGTGGTACAGGCGATTCATCCTTGGTGAATGGGTTGCTGCTGAAGGCAGCATATATGACTTCTTCAATTACAACCTGCACACCATGCCAAGTGAAAGGCTGCCAAAGGCAAGAATGAAATTCATAGGGTGTGACTATGGCACAGGGGCACCCACCTGCTTCATCATGTTTGGTCACAACCCAAACACCAGACCAAAGGTATGGGCAATCAAGGAATATTTCTATGACAGCAAAAGGGCAGGCAGGCAGAAGACTGATGCAGAATATGCAAAGGACATGCTTGACTTCATTGGTGATGAAAAGATAGATTCTGTATACATTGACCCTTCAGCATCATCCTTCATTGCCCAATTAAGGCAGCCCAAGCAGCAGGGTGGTGCAGGGCTGGGTTGCATCATACCAGCCAAGAATGATATAATTGCAGGCATCAGGACACAGGCAAGAATGCTGCATTCTGGTGAATACAAGATATGCAGGGATTGCACCAGAACCATCAAAGATTATGATGGGTATTGCTGGGATGAAAAGCAGCAGAAAAGGGGTATTGATGCACCAATGGCAGGTGAATCAGAACATACCAAAGATTCAGAAAGATACCCATTGTATACACTTTTTTCACATGATTTATACACAGCAACAGCAGGCAGGGTTGCATTTTAAAAAGGGGCTGAATTATGTCAGAAACAATGACACTTACAGGTGAAGATGCACAGTTTCACAGCAAGCTGCCAGAACCTTCATATGCATCAGCAGAATATGATTATAAAGATGTGACCATTGAAAACTGCTTCACATTCCTTGATAATGCATACAAGGGCACAGGTGGCTTCAAGGATGGGTCATATTTGATACCACATAAACGTGAACTGTGGTATGCAACCAGAAGAAAATTCAGCTATTATGTCAACTTTGTGAAACCAATTATCAGGTCAATGGTTGAACCTGTCTTCACAATGGAAGCAGCAAGGCAGACTGATTCAGATGTTTTGGAAGCATTCTTGAATAATGTTGATAACAGGGGCACCCACATTCAAGACTTCACATACATGGCTGTGAATGTGTGCAGAAGGCACAGCATCTGTTTTGTTGTTGTTGACAACTTTCCTGAACAGCCTGCTGAAATGCAGACTGCACTGCAAGGCAGAATGATACCATACTGTTATGTCAGGAAAGCAAACCAGCTTTATGATTATGACCTTGATACCTTTGGAAATGTCAATATGCTGATGTTCCTTGAAACACCTGCCACATACACCAGCACAGGGCAGATAAAAGATAAGACACAATACAGAAAATGGACACGCACATATACAGAACTGTACATCAATGAAAATGAAATTGTTGGTATGCAGAATCAGTCACCAAAATATGTGCCTGTGG
>Ga0272441_10006609_pt1 | contig 19297 bp, 9 predicted proteins | sample SSMProp6N_FD_193582 | JGI IMG/M metagenome (GOLD analysis project Ga0272441, IMG submission 193582) | Marine sediment archaeal communities from Little Sippewissett salt marsh, Falmouth, MA, United States - SSM-Prop-6N | ecosystem: Environmental > Aquatic > Marine > Wetlands > Sediment ... | reverse complement strand
GGGATTTCCGGGGTTGACAGGTGCCCCGGCCCGCGCTAGGATACCGAACGCCTTGTATGGCAGGGCTGCACGAAGCCCACCCCCTGGTGTGCTCCTCTCGAGTCGCCAGACACAATCAGGGACGCCCCCGGGTCCCTCTCACCACGCGAACGCGTGCGCGACCCTGCGCTTTCCCAGGAGGCCGCGATGGCCGAAACCGGCAGCTTCGTACACCTGCATGTCCACAGCCACTACTCGCTCCTCGACGGTGCGTGCAAGATCCCCGAGCTCATCGAGACCGCCCAAAAGTTCAAGATGCCCGCCGTGGCAATCACCGACCACGGCAATCTCTTCGGAGCCGTGGAGTTCTACAGCGCGGCCACGGATGCGGGCGTGAAGCCGATCCTCGGCTACGAGGCCTACGTGGCTCCCCGCAGCCGCCACGACCGCGAGATCACGGGCGACTTCAACGAGGCGGCCCTCCACCTGACCCTCCTGGCCGAGAACGAGCAGGGCTACCACAACCTCATCAAGCTGGCCACCATCGCCTACCTGGAGGGCTTCTACTACAAGCCGCGCATCGACTGGGAGGTGCTCGCGGCCCACAGCGAGGGCATCATCTGCCTGAGCGGGTGCCTCAAGAGCCAGGTGGCCCAGCTCATCCTGGCCAACCGTCCCGACGACGCCCGGGCCACGGCCGCCCGCTACCGCGAGCTGTTCGCCGACGGCCGCTACTACCTCGAGATCCAGGAGAACGGCCTCGAGGAGCAGCGCCTCGTCAACGAGGGCGAGATCGCCATCGCCAGCGACCTCGCCATCCCTCTCGTGGCGACGAACGACATCCATTACATGCGCCGCGACGACGCCCGCGCACACGATGTGCTCCTGTGCATCAACACCGGCAAGCTGCTCACCGACGAGAAGCGGATGAGCTTCGGCACCGACCAGTTCTACTTCGCGTCGCCCCGCGAGATGGCCAAGCGGTTCAAGGACGCCCCGGAGGCGCTGGCGAACACGCTGGCCATCGCCGAACGGTGCAACGTGGAGATGGACTTCTCGGTGCGCCACTTCCCGCCCTTTGATTCCGGGGAGATGACGAACGACGAGCACCTGCGCTCGATCGCGGAGGAGGGTCTGCGCGAGCTGTGCGGGGGGGAGCCCCAGGAGCACATGGTCAGCCGCCTGGAGGAGGAGCTCGGGGTCATCCGCGAGATGGAGTATGCCAGCTACTTCCTGATCGTGCGCGACTTCGTGAACTACGCCCGCGACCACCGCATCCCCGTCGGCCTGCGCGGCTCGGGCGCCGGCTGCCTGCTCACCCGATGCCTGGGGATGACCGACTTCAATCCCGTCGAGCACGGCCTGCTCTTCAGGCGCTTCCTCGACCCCGAGCGGCGCGAGCCGCCCGACATCGATGTGGACCTGTGCGAGCACCGCCGCGAGGACGTGCTGAACTACGTCCGCGAGAAGTACGGCGAGGAGAGCGTGGCGCAGATCATCACGTTCGGCACGCTGGGCGCCCGGGCCGCGGTCCGCGACGTAGGCCGCGTGCTCGACATCCCGCTCAAGGACGTGGACGCGATCGCCAAGGAAGTGCCCGAGGTTCTCCACATCACGCTCAAGGAGGCTCTCGAGCAGTCGCCCGACCTGCGCGCGCGCTACGAGCGCAACCCCACGGTCAAGCGCCTGCTCGACGTGGCGATGCGCCTCGAGGGCCTCGCACGCCACGCCTCCACCCACGCCGCGGGCGTGGTCATCGGCGACCGCCCGCTCGTCGAGCACCTCCCCCTGGCCAGGACCGGCGACAATGTGACCACGCAGTTCGTCTTCGGCGACGTCGAGAAGATCGGCATGCTCAAGATGGACTTCCTGGGGCTTCGGTCGCTGACGATCTGCCAGAAGATCATCGACCTGATCCGCGAGGAGACCGGCGACGCCATCGTCCTGTCCGAGCTGCCGCTCGACGACGCCGAGACCTACGAGCTTCTCCACCGCGGCGAGACGGAGGGGGTGTTCCAGCTTGCCTCGCAGGGCATGCGCAGCCTGCTCACGCGCCTGCGGCCGGACAACATCGAGGACATCATCGCCATCGTGGCCCTCTACCGCCCCGGGCCGCTCAAGAGCGGGATGGTGGACGACTACATCAAGCGCAAGCACGGCGAGGCGAAGGTCGAGTATCTGCACCCGAGCCTCGAGCCCTACCTGAAGGCGACCCACGGCCTCATCGTGTACCAGGAACAGATCATGCAGCTCGCCCACGACATCGCCGGCCTGTCGATGGGCGACGCTCTGACGATGATCAAGGCGATCAGCAAGAAGAAGGAGGCGATCATCGTCGAGCGCCGCGAGGCCTTCCTCAAGGGCGCCATGGACCGCGGGATCGACGAGAAGAGCGCCGTCGCCATCTTCGAGCTCATCGAGTACTTCGCCGGCTACGGCTTCAACAAGGCCCACTCGACCGCCTACGCCTACCTGACCTACCGCATGGCATACCTGCGGGCGCACTACCCCGTGCAGTTCTTCGCCGGCTCGATGACGTGCGAGGTGAGCAACCGCGACCAGGTGATCGCATTCCTCAAGGACGCGCACGCCCAGGGCATCGAGGTTCTGGCGCCGAACGTGAACACGAGCTTCGGGGAGTTCCGCAGCGACGGCCGCAAGATCCGCTTCGGGATGAACGCCATCAAGAACGTCGGCTCGAAGGCCGTGGATGCCATCGTGGACGCCCGCGAGCACGGCGGGCCGTTCAAGTCGATCTTCGACTTCTGCGAGCGGGTGGACGCGAAGGCGGTGAACCGGGCGGCGGTGGAGACTCTCGTGCGCTGCGGCGCGTGCGACGACTTCCCGGGGACCCGCGGCCAGCGCCTGGCCGCCGTCGAGAGCGCGATGCAGGCAGCCGCCACGGCTCAGCGCGACCGCGAGCGCGGCCAGACCAGCCTGTTCGACCTCATGGACGAAGCCGCCGAGATCGAGCCCCAGCTCCCCGACGTGCCCGACGCACCGAAGAGCGAGCGGCTGGGCTGGGAGAAGGACCTCGTGGGCTACTACGTGAGCGGCCATCCGCTCGAGGGCTACGAGCGCCTGCTGGGCATGTACGCCACCGCCACGACCGCCACCCTGGCCGAGCTCGAGAAGGGCGACGAAGTGGTCGTGGGCGGCATCATCGACAACGTGCGGCCCGCCGTCACCCGCAGGGGCCGGTTCGCGGGGCAGCGCTGGGCACGCTACGACTTCTCCGACCTCGAGGGCTCCGCGAGCGGCGTGCTCTTCGCCCAGGAGTATGCCACCTACGGCCGCTACCTCGAGAAGAACGCCATCGTGTTCCTCAAGGCTCGCATGGACTACCAGGGCAACGAGCCCAGCCTGCGCGCCGAGCAGGTGATCCCCATCGAGCGGGCACACGCCATGCTCGCCGGCGGACTCCTCGTGGACCTCGATATCACCCTGGCCGACCCGGACACCGTGACGCGGCTGCGCGACGCGTGCGCCTCGCACCACGGGCCCGCGCCGGTCCACGTCCGCATCGCCACCCCCGACGAAGGCACCTACGTCATCCGCGTGGGCCGCTCGATGTTCGTCGAGCCCTCCAAGCAGCTCTACGACGCCGTCACACAGGTCGTCGGGCCCGGCCACGCCCGGTTTATCCCGCGCGACGAGAACGGCAATGGCAACGGCAATGGCAACGGGAGCCGCCGGGGCCGCAGAAGCCGCACCGCCTGACGCCCGAGCCCACCCCCCGGGGCCGGGCATGGAGGTCCACGATGGCCGAGCCCGCCAGCCGCCCCCCCGACTACGTGATGCAGCTCATGGCCCGAGCGGCCGCGCTCAACCTTGCCGACCCCACCCTGAACGGCCGGCTCATCGACCTCCCAGCCCAGGGCGACCTGCTCATCGCGGGCGACCTCCACGGCCATCTCGCCAACTTCAAGCACATCGTGCGGCTCGCCGACCTCCCCAACCACCCCCACCGCCACCTGGTGCTCCAGGAACTCCTCCACTCGATGTACGACGACACCCCCGACCGCTCGTACCAGCTCCTCGAGGAGGCCGCCATCTTCAAGACCGTCTACCCGAAGCAGGTCCACATCCTGCTGGCCAACCACGACCTCGCCGAGCTCTACGAACTGCCCATTATGAAGAAAGGCCGCAGCGTGCTCGGCGCCTTCAAGACCGCCCTCGAAGAGGCCTATGCCTTCAATACCGACGTGATCCGCAAGGCGTATATGAAGTTCCTCCGCACCCTGCCCTGGGCCGCGGCCACGCAGACGGGGCTCTTCCTGTGCCACTCCATCCCCGACGCCAAGTACACCGACCAGTTCAGCCGCCAGCTCTTCACCGAGACCCCTCCCGACGCCGATATGGGCCGCGGCAGCCTCGCCTTCCGTCTCACATGGGGACGCGACATCTCGCGGGCCAACGCGGCGAACTTCGCCGCACGGGTGGGCGCCGACCTCATCATCACCGGGCACCACCCGTGCCGCCAGGGCCACACCGCCCCGAGCCCCCACCACCTCATCATCGACAGCAAGGATTCCTACGGCGCCGTCGTCCTGGTCCCGCTCGACCGCAAGCTTCCCCAGAAAGAGATCATCCGCCGCATCCGCTTCCTCAATTTCTAGCCCGCATTTCTCACCAGCTCAGGGCGCAAGGCAGGCTCAGTCGTCGTCCAGGCGGGTGACGGTGGTCTCGGGGATGGACTCGATGCGGTCGCCCTCGCGCAGGGGGGTCTGGCCGCGTTCGAGCACGCGGGCCACGGTGAGGGTGGGCTCCACCCGGTCCGCTTCGAGCAATGCGGGCGGCGCCCCATCGCGGACGACGCGGAAGCGCAGGCCGCGGCGGACCCCGTTGTTGCTCCCCACGTCGAGCACCACGGCATCGTCGGCATCGGGGTCGACGACCAGGACGGTTCCGCGCACGCCTCCGGGGGGCACGGTGGCGCTATGGGCCTGCCACCAAGCCTCCCACCGCTTGACGGCGTGTTCGCGTCCCGCGGCCTCGCCGCCGGGCTGGAAGCCGAAGTTGGCATCGGTCACGCGGCGGAGTGCGGTGGCGGCCCTGTCGCGCACGACGCGCTCGGGGTCGCGCAGAGCGCGGATGAAGTGGGGGACGAACTCGGGTCGCCCGAAGGCCTCGAGGCCCGCGACCGCCTGGGTTCGGCCGAAGACGTTCTCGCCTGCAAGCTGCTCGACGAGGGTGGGCACGACGTGCTCGCAGCGCTGCTCGACGAGGGCACGCTGGACGACGGAGCGTGTGGCGGGGTCGCGGTCGTCGAGGGCGCTCACAAGGAGTTCCCGGGCACGCGGGGTGCGGAAGGCGGCGAGCATGCGGAGCGCGCGCCTGCGGGTGGCGGGCATGCCCCGAGCCTTCATCGCCTGCTCGAGCACCTCGGTCGCGTCGAACGATCCGCCGCGGTAGAAGGGGAGGTAGCGGTAGTAGATTTCGAGGGTGAGGACGTTGATGGCGGTGGTGTAGACGCGCCCGCCGACGGCGTCGAAGCCTCTCTCGGGCGGGTCCCAGCTTCCGCGCCGCTCGCCTTCGGTTCGCTGGTGGGCGATGAGCATGTCGCGCAGGCGGCTGTTCCACTCCCGCCAGGGGCGCCCGCCCATGTTGAACAGGGCGAGTGTGGCGTAGTACCAGTAGTACATGGTGTGGAGCGAGGCGGCCAGGTCGTTGCGGTCGGTGCGGGTCATCATCTCCCAGTCTGGCGGGTGGCGGAGGATGAGCTCGGCCTGGCGGACCATGCGCTCGCCGTCCCGCGGCCAGCCGAGGATCTCGTAGCACAGCAGGCCCACGGCGGCCATGCCCGGCCCGCGCCGCCAGGCGCCGGGATCGCGATTCGCGTAGCTCACCTCGCCGGCCGAGTTCGTGTAGAAGTCCAGGTGGCGCATGACGCCGAACAGGGTCTGCCAACGCACGTCGACGCCCGCTGCGTGGGCGGACTTGAGGGCCATGATCTGCCAGCCTGTCACCGAGGTGTCGTTGCGGCCGGTGGGGGCGTCGCTGTAGTCCCATCCGCCGGCGTCCTGCTGTGCGCGCTCGATGAGGGCGACGGCGCGCCGGACGGGGTCGCGCAGCCTGGGGTCCTGGCTCACGGCGTAGGCCTCGGCGAGGGCCATGGTGGCAAGGGCTTGATGGTACATGAGGTAGCGGTTGTTGCGTTCGCCGTTGGCGAGGTAGGGCTCGCCGAAGCGTCCGTCGGACGTCTGGATTGCGAGCAGGGCGTCGAGGCCGCGCGCCAGGGTGTCGCGGTAGGGGCCTGGGGCGGTGTGGGAATGGCCTTTGCCCAGGAAGGCCAGGAGTGCGAGGCTGCTGAGGCCTGGGGCGAGCTTCATGGCGGGCTCGCCATCGTTCCACAGGCCGATGTCGGGGTGCTGGTGGCGGTCGAGCCAGTCGAGGCCTGCGTCGACGGCCTGCTCCGAAGCGGCGGATCCGCCCCATCGCCGCAGGGCGGCCCTGCGCTCGGCGGGTCTGCGCGCGGCGAAGACGTCGCGGGCCGGCGTGTCGTTTCCTGGCACTTCGAGGACGGGTGCGGCCTTCACGGAGTTGCGGTCGTCGCGCGGAGCGGGGGGCGCCGGCCTGGGCGGCGGGGGCACGATGAGGGGCATGGGGTCCTTCGGTGGCGGGGCGGGCTCGACCTCGGGTTCGAGGCTCTCGTGGGGCTCGATCTCGGCCGGCTCAGGGGGCGGGGGTGCGTCCACGGGGCTCGGCTTGTCCGCAACGAGGCCGACGACGAACGAGCCTGCGAGCTCCTCCGGCGGGGCCTGCCGGACCATGATGGTGGCCAGGATGACGAGCAGCGCGGCATGGAGAGCCGCGGAGGTGAGGAACCAGGGAGCGCGGCGCAGCTCGTCCACGGCCTCCCGGGCCAGGGTCGGCCGTGCGCGCCGCTTGGGCGCGGGGCTCACGCGCCGCCTCAGGGCGGCCACGGGCGGAGGCCGGTATGGGAGGTTGGGCATGGCCGCGGCCTCGCAGACCCGTGCGGCCGAGGCGCCGCCGGGTCAGGCGTTTCGGAGCGGATCCCCGCCGCACACGGCGGCGCCGGAGCGCCTCTGCCTGCCTCGGCTCAGCGTAGCGCCGGCCCGCTCACCGGGCCTTCGCTCCCGTGCCCAGGTATGAACGAGCCCGGCGAATGGGCGTATGCCCCACCCTGCCGGGCTCGTGGGTCGTCTCGCAACAGCGAGTTGTAGCCCGCATTTCTCACCCGCTCTGGCCGCCAGTGGTCGCTTCTCGCCTCAGGTGGCGTCCTCCGTGCGAGCTGTCCTCGACGTATCCACCAGGGATACGCCTGCGGATGCTCGCGGTGCGGCCTTGCCTGAGACGAGAAACGCAGCACTGGGCACGCGCAGGCTGCCTGAGAGCGGGCCTTGGTGCCTGAGGCTATCCCTCGCTGTTCTCACGAGATCCTGCGACCACGCCCAGACCTGGCGAGGAATGTGGGCTAGAACTCGCCCAGCCCCGCGTCGTCGGACCACGTGCCCGGAGCGATCGTCTTCTTGATGAAGTCGACGAGCGCCGCGCCCGTCAGCGTGTCCTCTTCGTCTTCCTCATCCTCGTCGCCGAAGAAGTCCTCGGCCATCGAGTCGTTGCCGCCGCCGCCACCGAAGCTGCTCCCGGTGGACGAGTAGCCGCTGTCGCTGGCGAGGGCCTGCTGACGGCCCTGGAAGTCCTTGATGTCGATCGTCAGGTCCGTCACGTCGTACATCCGCAGGATGGGCTTGTCGTGGATGCGCTCGGCCTTGGAGACGAAGATGGCCTCGTCCTTGGGGGTATACTTGAGCTGGACGAGCTTGAGCACCCAGTTCAGGGCGCTCTCGAGCCGCATGTCGTTCACGCGGAGGGTCACGCTGCGCGGCTCGTCCTTGATGGCCTCGCTGTCGAGCACGATCGTCACGTCCACGAGGCTGCTGATGAAGGCAATGACGTCCTGGAGGGGGGTCTCGACGAAGTCGAAGGAGATCTTGCGGTTCATCGCCTCCTTGATCCTGGCCTCCCAGGGCTGCTCCTCGACCACCTCGCTGCCGATGGCGGTGGCGGCCTTGCGGCTGCGGACCGCCTCGAACTTGTCGCGCGGCATGTCGGGCTGGATGGCGGTGTAGGGGACGGAGTAGGCCCGGGTCTCCTGCCAGTGGCGCTCGGTCTCCACGCGGCGAGCCTTGATGGCCTTATCGATGAATTCGCTGCGGCTGGCCTCGACGCAGGTCTCGCGGAGGCTCTCGGCGGCGCCGTTGGCGGGGTCGCGGAGCAGGAGTTCGTCGCAGACCTTGCGTGCCTCGTCGTAGCGTGCCTGCTCGAACAGGGTGGTGGCCTGACGGTAGAGGGCTTGGGTGCGCTCGTCGAAGAGCTTCTCGCGCCGCTCGCGCAGGTTCTTGGCCTCCTCCTCGGCCCTGCTCAGGCGCTTGGCTTCGTCCTTCTGCTTCTTCTCCTCGATGCCGAGCATGGCCTTCTGGATGTGGACTTCGGCCGCTTCGGCGATCTTCCCCACGTCGATGTTCGGCGAGAGGTAGCGAGCCCTGGCGCTCACGCGGGTGAATGCCTCGACGGCATCGACGAACTGGCCTGCCTCGAAGCGTGCCCTTGCGGCCTCGAACATGTTGTTCAGCTCGGTGCGCTGGACTTCGAGGGCGATGGCGCGCTGGTTGGCGTAGTCGCGGGCGAGGTCGCCGAAGCGGCGCTTGGCCACTCCGAGCATGCTCTGGGCCTTGCGGAGGCCCTCCTGGGCCTGCTTATTCGTCGGGTCGAGCTCCACGGCTTTCTGGTAGTGGCGCCGGGCGTCCTCCCAGGCCTGGTTGTTGAAGTGGGCGTCGGCCGTGGCCACGTGCTGGCGGGCCATGAAGCTCTTCTGGTCCTGCTGGACCTTGCGCTCGATCTCGTAGCGGCGCAGAAGCCGCTGAGCCGCCTGCTCGGCGGGGCTGAGCACGGGGGCGGGCGGCTGGCCCTCTTCCGTCGCTGGCGCCGCCTCCTCGGCCGCGGCCACGGCGCCGCCGATCATCAGCATTCCGGCGAACAGCCCACACACCAGAGCGGTTTGCCAACGTCCTGGCATCGCACAACCCCTTTCGTTTCTGGGCGCCTTCGTCTTCGAGGTCCCTGGTTTACTCCTGGTCTGCCCGGCGCATGAGCGCCAGGTACCCGCCATCGTCCCCCGTGTCGGGGGGAAGTATGTTCTCCGCCTGCGCCACCTGGAACTGCGGGTGGTCGCGGCAGAAGCTTTCCACGGCCTGCTCGTTCTCGTCCGGCTCGAGGCTGCACGTGCTGTAGACGAGCCGTCCGCCCGGCCGCACCACGGGTGCGGCCGCGGCCAGGAGGCGCCGCTGGAGCGCGGCCACCTCCGCGATGCGCTCGGGCGAGAGCCGCCAACGGCACTCGACCCGCCGCGCCAGCACCCCCGTGTTCGAGCACGGCACGTCCACGAGCACGGCGTCGAACGGTTCGGCGAACAGCCGCTCACACGCGCACCCGTCGCCCACGACGGGCAGCAGGGTTCGGGCGCCGAGTCGCCGCCCGTTCTCGGCCACCTGCCGTATGCGCCGCTGCGAGACGTCGAGCGCCACCACCGTGGCCTGTCCGCCCGCCAGCTCGGCGAGTTGGCAGGCTTTCGAGCCGGGAGCGGCACACACGTCGAGCACCCTCTCGCCGGGCCGCGGTGCGAGCCACACAGCGGCCATCGATGCGGCCACGCCCTGGACCGTGCACAGGCCGTCCGCGACGGCTCTCAGATCCCCGAGGTCGCCGGCGCGGTCGAGCATGAGGTGGTCGGGTCCCACGGGCGTTGGCCATCGGCCGGTTCTCCGCAGCTCTGCCGCCAGGCCGTCGCGGGTGGTCCGCAGGTGGTTCACGCGTAGGACGACGCCGGGATGGGCGTTGCCCTGCTCGCAGAGCCGCCGCGTGGTGGCCTCGCCGTAGCGGCCGAGCCAGCGTCGCACGAGCCATTCGGGGTGCGACCACGCGGCGGCCAGATAGCTGGCAAGCGACCGCTCAGGGTCGGGCAGCACAGCTCGGCTGAGCACGCAGAACTCACCATCGCCGCGGGGCAGAGCGCGCCGCGGGTCCTCGCCCGCCGTCGGGCCTTTCGCCACGATCGCGCGGCTCAGGGCACGCAGGCAGCCGTTGACGAACCCGACCGTGCCCCGCGAACCAACGCGGCCGGCGATGCGCGCGGCCTCGTTCACCGCAGCCGAAGCAGGCACCTTGTCAAGGAACAGAAGCTGGTATGCGCCGAGACGCAGGATTTCGAGGACGCGGGGCTGGACGTTTGCGAGCGGGCGGCGGACGAACTGGCCGACCACCTGGTCGAGGGTGCCGCGCCGCCGCAGCGTGCCGTAGACGAGCTCGGTCGTCAGGTCGCGGTCGCGCCGGTCGAAGCTGCTCCGCGTGAGCTCGTGCTCGAGGAGTTCCCTGGCCCGCTGGTCGGTGCCGTTGACGATGTGGCACACGAACGTTGCGACGGCTCGGGGCTCCTTGCCAAAGAAGTATCGCTTCATGATCTGCTCTGGGCGCGGCTCCCGGCGCCGCGCAACCCAAGGCGCACCCCTCGGCCGCCTTCGCGGGGCGAGGAACAGGTCGAGCGTCCGCGTCGGCTTCCCAAAGAACCACACAAGCCTGTCCACCGCGGGCATCAGGGCCGCTGGCGGCCCCTGCCAGGCGGGGGACACGCACAAAGAGCGTCAGACGGGCCACGTGGCCTTCGTGGGCCGGCCTTTTGCGCTGGGAGCGCGCAGACCCTACCCGCAGGGGATTATACCACTTCGGCCATCGAGCGCAAGCGAAATTTACCGCGTCCCAAGTTTACGCTCTCGCTTGCACTTACGCGATCCGTGCCCTCGTGGGCCTGCGGCCTGGAACTCATTCGAGCGTCCTTACGGCCAGATAGGTGCGGCCGCCCACGGTCACGCCGATCAGGTCGGCTAGCTCCTGGCCCTTGCCTTCCCGCTTCTCGGGGGCGAAGCCCAGGTTGTCCAGCCGCTCCTCGTCGTCCCACTGCCCTGGGGCGATGATGCGCTTGATGAACTCGATGAGGGATTCGCCCGTGAGCCCCTCGTCGTCGTCCTCGTCACCCTCGTCGTCGAACGGCCAGTCCACGCCCCCGCCGCCGCCGCTGTCGGGGTCCCAGCCGTCGTCGCTGGCCAGTGCCTGCTGCTTGCCCTTGAAGTTCCTGATCTCGACCGTCAGGTCGGACACGTCGAACATCCTGAGCACCGGCCTGTCGTGGAGTCGCTGCGCGTTGGAGATGAAGATGGCTTCGTTCTTGAGGGTGTAGCCCAGGCCGGCCAGGCGGCAGACCCAGTTGAGTGCGGCGCCCAGGCGCATGTCCTGCACGCGGAGGGTGACCGAGGGGATCGGGTCGTCGAGTGCCTTCGCGTCGAGGACCACCGTCACGTCGGCCACGGTGCCCAGGAAGCTCACGACGTCCTGGAGCGGGGTCTCCACGAAGTCGAAGGAGACCTTCCTGCCGAGTGCCTCGCGGAGGCCGGCTTCCCAGGGTTGCGGCGGCTCCTCGGCGTAGCCGAAGATGGGCCGTTCCTTGCGCCTGCGGACTTCCTCGAAGCGGCTCAGGGGCATATGCACCACCTCGTCCTGGGGTGCTGCGAGGGCTCGGAGGCCGTCGAAGTGGCGTGCGGTGCGTGCCTCGCGGGTGCGCAGTGCTTCGTCGATGGCGGCCTCGTGGGCGGCGGTGGTGGCCTTCTCGGCCAGGGTGGCGGCGGCGCCGTCGGTCGGGTCGTCGCGCAGCACGGCCTCCGCGAGCTGGCGTGCGGCGCCATAGCGTCCCGATCCGAGGAGTTCCTGGGCCTGGGCCAGGCGCGAGCGGCGCTGGTCCTCGCCCAGGGTCTGGGTCCTGCGACGGCGCTCGTCGACTTCCTCCCTGGCTTTCCTCAGGCGCTCCTGCTGCCTGCGCTCGTGTTTCTCCTCGATCCCTGCGGCCGACTTGCGGATGTAGCTCTCGGCCTCCTCGGCGGCTTCCAGCGTGTCCAGGCTGCCCGCCAGGGATTGCGCCTTCGCACGCACGCGGGTGAAGAGCCCCATGGCCTCGGCATACTGCCCCTTCGCATACAGGGCCTTCGCCCGGACCATCATGTCGGCCAGCTCGAAGCGGCGCATGTCGCTGGCGATCGAGCGTCTCTTGACGTATTCCCCGAGGTCGAGGCGGCCCTGGCGCACGCCGAGCAGTCCGTTGGCCTTGGCAAGGTGCTGTGCCGCCTGCACGTGGGTGGGGGCGAGTTCGAGGCATTTCTTGAAGTGGTCGCGGGCCTGCCGCCAGGCTCCCAGCTCGAAGTGGGCCTTGCCCACCTTGAAGTGCTGCTCCGCCACGAAGCCCCGCTGGCTGGCCTGGACGGCCCGCTCGATGCGATAGCGCTCGAGCAGGTCGCGCGCCGCCTGCTCCTCGGCGGTGAGGGCCTCGCTGCGGTCCTCCTCGCGGACGGCGGGCCCGTTGTTGGCCCACGCGCACGCGGCCACGAGGCAAGCCGAGGCGATTGCCACCGGCCGCCACCATCGCGTCCTCTGCCGCGTCTCTGCCATCGCGCACCCCCTTTCCGCGGGCCAGCCGGGCTGCCATGCGTGTCCGCGCCCCTCGGCGCACCGCGAGTCGCGATGGGCAGAGGGCGCACGCCACGCATGGGGCCTGTGCTGCCACTGGGGGCGGGGCCTGCACAACGCTCGGGGGGGAGAAGAAGCGACGCGTGACCTGGCCACTGAGCTGGAGAGAAGTTCGTCCAACAGCACTCGGTCAGGCAGTCAAGCGGGTGCTTGGGCGTCTGGAGACGCTCGTGGGCCGCGAGCGTCGCAAGGTGCGCCGCCATCCGTCGCGCAGGCGTCCGCGCCAGTGTGCCACTGGCCCGGTTCGAGCGGTTCCACCGCTCGGGTGCCCCGCCGCAGGTTACCAAAGAGCCGAACCGCAAATGCAAAGACCGCGCATGGCTTCGAGGCCAGCGCGGTCGCGCCGTGGGCAAGGTCCGGGGGGAGCTTGTCAGGCACAGCCAAGGGCTCGCCTCGAGCGACAAGCGGGGCTGCTCCCGACACCTCTGCGCGGGAACCGCCTCTATAAGGAATTATAGCACGGCGGGTGCCCTCCGCAAGAAGAAAACGGAGAAATCCTGAGCGGCGGGCCCCCCCTCCGGCCCGTCCCGCGCACAGGGTGGGGGTGAGGGGTCATTGGGGGTGGGCTTTGTGCCTCTGAGCGCCCTGGCGTGCGGCGCTGTAAGTAGTGAATTCTCGGCAGGATCGCGAACCCCGGGTGCGCGGCATCGCCCGCCTGCCCAAGGCGTCTTGACTCGGCGCGCACGTTCCCATATAATCCGCTCTGATGCCCGGAACGGGTGTCTGCCCGTGCGCCTGAACCCGACTGAGGGGCGTAGATGCCTGCCAAGCTGTTCCTCGTGTCCGGCGGCCAGGTGGAACCGGAGCCGCCGTTTGTGATCCCGCCCAGCGCACGCGTCGTCGTGGGCCGCGGGAGCGACGTGGATCTCGTGCTGCTCGACGAGGAGGCGTCGCGCCACCACTTCGCCGTCACCCACGACGGCACGGAGTACCTCCTCGAGGACCTCGGCAGCGTGAACGGCACGCTGCTCAACGAGGAGCCCGTAGCGTCCATCGTGCCCCTGCACCACGCGGACACCGTGCAGGCGGGCCGCACGGTGCTGCGCTTCTCGACGAGCGCGGACGACTCCCAGGAGCTGATCCTGGCCGAGGCCGAGGCGCGCCGCCCGGGGGCCGGCTCGTCGGTGATCGAGCGGCCGGCCGACGGCGGGGCGCCCGTGGTCCGCGTCTCCCTCACCCCCCTCGAGGGAAAGACCGCCGCACACCCCGACCACACCGTGCGCAACTTCCTGAGCAAGCACCCCAACGAGACGGCGAACAAGGTCTTCACCCGCTTCCAAAAGCTCTGGTATGCCGCCATCCTCATCGGCATCCTCGTGCTCCTCAACTGGCACCCGCTCCACTTCCTCCACGTCTTCCACGTCTTCTGCACCGTCTACCTCGTGGTGATCGTCTACAAGTTCCTCGCCGTGGTCCTCTCGATGATCGCCCCTGGCGAGATGCGGATCGACCCCGCCGAGCTCGCCGAGCTCGATGAGGACGAGCTGCCCGTCTACACCATCCTCGTCCCCCTCTACCACGAGACCCAGGTGGCCAGCAAGATCATCCGATACATCCGACGCCTGGACTACCCGCAGGAGAAGCTCGACGTGAAGCTCCTCCTGGAAGCCGACGACCACGCGACGATCGACGTGTGCAGCCGCGCCCACCTGCCGGAGAACTACGAGCTCGTCATCGTGCCCGACGCCAAGCCGAAGACCAAGCCCAAGGCCTGCAACCACGGGCTCGAACGGGCGCGCGGCGAATACCTCGTAATCTACGACGCCGAGGACCGCCCCGACCGCGACCAGCTCAAGAAAGCCATCGCAGGCTTCCGCCGCGCCAACGCGCCCAAGGGCTTCCTCGCCCGCCTCTTCCTCCGCCGATCCCAGACCGTGTGCCTCCAGGCCAAGCTCAACTACTACAACCCCGACCAGAACCTCCTCACCAAGTGGTTCACCATCGAATACAGCACCTGGTTCGACCTGTTCCTCCCGGGCCTCCACCGCCTCGGCTCCCCCATCCCACTGGGAGGCACCTCGAACCACTTCAAAACCGCCGTGCTCCAGGACATCGGGGGCTGGGACCCCTTCAACGTGGCCGAGGACTGCGACCTGGGCATCCGCCTCCACAAAATGGGCTACAAGACGCGCGTGCTCGACTCGACGACCTGGGAGGAGGCCAACTCGCGGCCGTGGAACTGGGTGCGCCAGCGCTCGCGGTGGGTCAAGGGCTACATCCAGACCCACCTCGTGCACATGCGCAACCCCGTGCGCGCCTTCTGGCGCCTGGGCTTCGCGGGCATGCTCGGCTTCCTCACGTCCGTCGGCGGCCTGTCCCTCATGCTCATCCTCAACCCCATCTTCTGGCTCATCCTCCTCTTCTACGGCGCCTGCTGGGTGCACGACCTGGCACTCAACGACTGGGCGTGGGCCTCCACGCGCGCGTTCCAGGCCGGCTACGAGCCCGGGATGTGGCCCTGGAGCCGGTGGCTCGACACGCAGGGGCCGTGGGTGTGGAAGATGTGGTTCAACAACCCGCGCGGCGACCCCTTCTGGAACACCTGGTCGCAGGTCTTCTTCGTGATCACCGCGGCCCTCTTCTTCGGCAACTTCCTGTTCGTGCTCATGCACGTGTGGGCGTGCATCCGCCGCAGGCTCTTCCGCCTCATCCCCCATGCGCTGATCTCGCCGCTCTACTGGTGCCTGATCAGCGTGGGCGCCTGGAAAGGCTTCCTCCAGCTCTTCTGGAACCCGTTCAAGTGGGAGAAGACCCATCACGGACTCGACTCCACATCCGAAAGCCCATGAGTCCCCAATGAGGTGGCCGCCGTGCCTCGCTCCCCTCTCCTGATAGCCCTCGTGGCCGCCGCAGCCTCCGCGTTTGCTGGCGACGCCACGCGCGCGGACGACTGGTGGAACGCCGCCTGGACCCACCGCAAGCGCGTCCGCGTGCCCCTGGCCCCCGAGGAGCCGCTCGGCTTCACCTTCCGCCCGCCCAAGGCCCCCGCCGACGACGTCGTCGCCGCCCAGGCCACCATCCAGTGCGAGGCCCCGCTCAAAGGCACCGCTCAGAACGCCATCCGCGTGGTCGACGCCGGCGGCAACCTCCTGCCCTGCTCCGCCGCCGAGCCCGATGCACGGGGCCTGGTCCGCATCGTCTTCCCCGCTCGACGCACCATCGCCGCTGCCCTCTCCGACGCCATCGGCGACAACACGGCCAGCGTCCGCCTGACCGCCGGCCGCGACAAGGCGGTGACCCCGGGCATGCGCTTCTACGCCGTCGCCGGCAGCGACCGCATCGCGACCCTCGAGGTCGAGACCGTGGCCGCAAAGGAATCCACCGCGCGGGTGGTCGACAAATCGGTGCCCAACATCGCCAAGGGCACCCCCGCCCGCTCCGCGGTCCTCGCCGACGGCCAGTACTGGATCTACTACGGCAACCCGAAGCCCAGCGAGGCCGCGCCCCAGTGGACCCCGCCCGCAGCCTCGGTGGTCCGCTACGGATGGCGAGTCACACAGGGCGGAACACCCACCTCGCTCCCACACCTGCGCCAGGTCATGCGCTCCAGCCCCTCCTACGTGGGCTCCCACTCGGGAACCGCCATCAACTCCCGCTCCAACCCCCTCGACTACGACTCCGATTCCTACTACGTGAGCGTCTACGAGAGCATCGTCCGCTGCGATGTGCCCGGCCTCTACCGCTTCGCCATCGACTCCGGCGGCCCCGCCTTCCTCCTCATCAACGGCTCCCCGGCCGCCCAGAGGCCAGGATTCTTCCACCAGACGGGCCAGTTCGAACACCGCGGCAAAATCGAGCTCGCCAAAGGCTACCACAGGCTCACCCTGTGCGCCGTCGAATCGGGGCGGCGCTACGTGACCCGACTCGCCTGGCAGCCGATCATGCAGAAAACCTACAACCTTGTCCCCGCAAGCTTCTTCGTCAAGCGCGTCGAGGCAGACGTCGTGGCGATGGAAACCCGCGAGCAGCGTCGCCAGGTCTTCTTCACACACCGCCTCGCACCCTACTCGCTCTTCGTCCACAAGGCCCGGCCCTACCAGTTCGTCCAGTTCCACAACGCCACCGTGCTCCCCGAGGGCGTGGACCCCCTCGAGGCCAGCTACGTGTGGAACTTCGGCGACAAGAAGCAGGTGCGCGACGAGGCGCCAGGACACTCCTTCCCCGCCATCGGCGACGGGGCGAGCCCCGCAGCCTTCAAGGTCACGCTCCACGCCTACCTCGGCACGCGCCTTCTCGGCCAGTACTCCCGCACCGTCCACTGCGACCCACGCCCCCGCAGGAAGCTCAACGTGGCCCTCGACGTCGTGAGCTTCGCCAACGTCGTCTACGACGACGAACGGACCAGCATCGCGGTCCGCCTCCGCAACGCCAACTTCAGCTCCGTCGTCCTGCGCGCCGTCGGCCGCCTCCACACCCCCGCCGGCAAGCAGATCCTGCTCAACCGCCCCGTCCTCATCCCCGCGCAGGACGAGAGCTTCTGCGTCCTCCCCGTCGACATGAAGCTCCTGCTCGAAAAACGCGCGACCATCGACCTCGACGTCTCGCTCGGCGACACCACGGTGCTGAGCACGGGCGCGCGCATCGTGCCCTCCGAGGAGCTTCTCGTCCACGGCTCCGCCGCCGTGCGAGGCGGCCAGATCATCCTCGGCCCAGGCGGAGCATTCACCGGTGTCGTCGCGGCCACCCCCGAGTTCCCCACTACCGACTACGAAATCCTCGTGCAGGCCATGACCCGCAAGGGAACCTACCTGTGCGACCTCTCCTTCCCCGTCGGCGACCACCACCTCACCTTCAAGCCGCGCAACTGGAACGTCTCGCTCGAACCCGGCCGCTGGCACGAGCTGCGCGTCCGCGTCGCCGCCGCCGCCGTGGAAGCCTGGGCGAACGACAAGAGTGTCTTCTCGCTCCCGCGTGCCAAGTGTGCCGCCGAACTGCCCGCCGCCCTCGAGACCCTCGCCCCCTTCGCCGTGAACACACGGTGCCAGGCCCAGGTTGCAGTGCGCAAGATCGCCATCCGCAGCCTCGCCGAACCAGCCGCCGAAGCCAAGCCAGCCGCGGACACGAAGCCAGCCGAAGGCCAGAAGCCCGCCGAACCGCAATGGACCGACCTGTTCGACGGCCGTTCCCTCAAAGCCTGGCGCCCCGTGGCCAACAACGAACTGGCCATGCTCACCCGCGGCCTGGGCACCCTCCACGACGACGACGGACGCCGCGTGATGATCTGCGCCCGCATCGAAGACCCCAACCGACACCTCAAGTGGGTCTTCGCACGCTACATCCACGAAACCCACATCGCAAGCCGCCACCGCGTCCTCATCTTCGGAAGCCGCATGACCAACATCGTCGACCACGACAAGAGCTTCACCGACTACGTGGGCGTGCTCGAACAGCGCTTCGCCAAGGTCAAGCGGCCCTTCCAGTTCGTCCCCCGAAGCACCGGCCTCCTCCCCACCCTCGCGGACATACCGCTCTTCGGCGGCATCGCCGACCTCAAGCCGCGCCCCAACGTCATCGTCCTCTCCCCCGGACTCAGCGACGTCGAGCAGGCCGTCGGAGTCCGCGACTTCGTCCGCTCCTACGACGTCATGATCGACATCGTCCGCGCCGTCAGCTCCCACATCAAGGTCATCATCGTCTCCCCGCCCCCCTACCCCAGCAACCCCAGAGTCTCCCGCCTCTACACCGACGCTCTAAAAATCTTCGCCCGCGACCACCACATCCCATTCCTCAACCTCCACGAACTCCTCACCCAACCTGCCAGAGCCCCCCACGCAGCCGCAACGGCACCCAAGGCCACCTACGACTGGGTGAAAACCTGCTACGCCATCCCCGACGCCGAGGGCCTCTTCTTCGAGAACCCCAACGAAGCCGCCCAACTCCGCATCGCAGACGCCATCGAGAAGCTGCTCGACTGAGCCCCCCTCCGCCGAGGAATCCCCCACGTGTCACAGCCCCACGGCCACCTCTCCACACTCGAAGAATACCTCGGCCAGCAAATCGTCATCGACACCACGTCCACCTACATCATCATCGGCACACTCACCGCCATCGGACCCGACTGCCTCACCCTCGAAAACGTAGACGTGCACGACACCATGGACGCCGACTCGACCAAAGACCACTACATCATGGAGGCCTGCAAGCTCGGCGTGCGCACCAACCGACGCGGCACGAAAGTCCGCACGGACAAGATTGTGAGCGTCTCCCTCGTCCGCGACGTCGAGATCTACTGAGAGCCCGTTCCACAATGCGGGACGCCGTGGGAGGGCGAGGCTCCTGCCGAGCCGCCAGGGTGCCAGGAACGGCTCAGCAGGAGCTTCGCCCTCCCTTGACCACCCAATGGACACCATTCTGAAACGGGCTCCAGGCCGCCGCCGAAACACGCCAGCACGCCAATCCGGAGCACCCGCCATGCAGGAATTCCCCGTCCCCACCACCTCGCGCGTCCAGTTCGTCGACATCACGGCCCACGTCCGCGACGCCCTCCGCGCCGAGGGCATCGCCGACGGCGTGTGCCACGTCTTCGTCCCCCACACCACCGCCGGCGTCACCATCAACGAGAACGCCGACCCCGACGTCACGCGCGACATCGCGACCACCCTCGCCCGCCTCATTCCCCACCGCGGGGACTACCGCCACAGCGAAGGCAACAGCGACTCCCACGTCAAAGCCAGCCTCATGGGCGCCACCGCCACCGTCCCCGTGGCCGAAGGGCGCCTCGTCC
>Ga0272441_10006608_pt1 | contig 19298 bp, 10 predicted proteins | sample SSMProp6N_FD_193582 | JGI IMG/M metagenome (GOLD analysis project Ga0272441, IMG submission 193582) | Marine sediment archaeal communities from Little Sippewissett salt marsh, Falmouth, MA, United States - SSM-Prop-6N | ecosystem: Environmental > Aquatic > Marine > Wetlands > Sediment ... | reverse complement strand
CCGAATATTTCGAGGAATTGCGTCCCTTCGTCTTCGAGTCCTACGACGAGCTCCAGCCCTGGGCGTTGCGGGGAGCGTCTTTCATCCGGCAGATGCCGCGCCTGGACAAGCGGATCGTCGAGATCGAGACCGGCCGGGGCTGCCCCCGCGGCGTGGGCTGCTCCTTCTGCACCGAACCGATCAAGCACAAGGTCCAATGGCGCAGCGCCGCTCACGTCGTCGAGGAAGTCAAGGCCCTGATGGACGCCGGCGCCAAAGCCTTCCGGCTCGGCAAGCAGTCCTGCATCTACAGCTACGAAGGGGGCAACCCGCAGAAGATCGAAGCGATGCTCTCGGCGCTGGCGGCTCTCAAGCCCGAGGTCCTGCACCTGGACAACGCCAATCCCGCCATGGTCAACGAACAACGGACCGAACTGTTCGTTAAGTACCTCACGCCGGGCAACACCGCCGCGATGGGCGTCGAGTCCTTCGACCCGGAAGTCACCAAGGCCAACAATCTCAACTCCACGTACGACATGACGTTCGAGGCGATCCGCACGATCAACCGCATCGGCGGCGTTCGCGGCGACAACGGCTGTCACGCCCTCCTGCCCGGCATCAACATCCTGCTGGGCCTCGCCGGCGAGACGCCCGAGACGCTGGACAAGAACCTGGCGGCCCTCGAGCGCATCCTGGACGAAGGGTTGCTCATCCGGCGCATCAACATCCGCCGGGTCGTCCCCTTCCCCGGAACGCGACTGTACGAAGAAGTGGGCCAGAAAGTCCTGCACAAGAACCGCCGGTATTACACGCGCTGGACCCACACGGTCCGCGAGACAATCGACATCCCCATGCTGCAAAGACTCTTCCCCCTCGGAACGGTGCTCAAGAACCTGTGCAGCGAGGTCCACAACGGAACCACCACCTTCATGCGGCAGATCGGCAGCTATCCGATTCTGGTCGCCGTCCACGAGCGTCTGCCGTTGGACGAATTCTTCAACGCCCGCATCACCGGGTACATGCGTCGCAGCCTCACCGGCGAACGGGTGTAGCGAACACCCACTCAGGCAAAGAGAATTGGCCGTCTCTCCGGCGCGAACGGCCCGCCGCCGGATGTTGGCCTTTCACATGTGAAGCACGCGGGCAAGGTGCGTCCGCAAGGGGCACTTGCAGTAGAAGCCATCCCCGAACGCCTGCGAGAAACCGCAGGTGGCGGCATCGGTATCCCGGCATTCCAGCAGTTGCCCGGAGGCGAACACTTCGACCCGACCGGCCTGCGAAAAGCCCGAACCCATGCAGGAAAAAGCCTTCGCACAACACGTATCCGCCTTGATTCGCTCGATTTCCGCTTCTCTTCGCTGTGCCATCGCTCGGATTCCAAACCGCCACAATTTTTGTTATTTTACTACCCCGACAGCAAACTGTCTATCGTGGGAATTACGGGGTTTTTGCGGGTTTTCCGAACCCCCGGGGCCGGCCGGAAACTACATTGACACACCCCTTTTCGGCGCCACAAGGCACCGATTGGCCTCCGCTGCCAATGCTTCCTGACGAACGTCACTGCAAAGAAAGGCACACTGTAAATGATTCTCTGGAGAGGAGAAAGACTACGCAGAGCACAATATGGCGCGGTCGTCGATAACACCACGAAACAACGCGCCTACATGAAATGGCCCTCGCAGGCGTCGACCGCGAGCTGGGCGCCAAGGGGTACACCCGGGACGTTCTTCCTGCCCCTGGTCCGAAACCGCCAATAAGCCCCCCAAGAAACGCGGAAGCACCCAGAAGCCGGATGAGCCAAGAACAAAGCGAGGCCCGAACGCGACTTCTTCTCCAACGTCTTTCGGCGACGTGTCTCGTCTTCTCCAAGACTCGCTCATATCCGGATCGGCTACCTGGCTGCGGCAGAGGCCGGCGCCGCCGTGGCGTCCTGTCCGCCTGCAAATCCCCGGTACAGGAACGCTCGACTGACCAGAGCGGGACGCTGGCTGCGAGGCTCGATCCGGAACCGGTATTCGCCGCCGGGCACCGGGTTGTACCAGCGCAGCTCGTACTGGCCCATGCCGGCGTCCCGCTTGCCTACATAGCGGACTTCCAAATCGTACCCGTCGTCGTGGATCGGTTCTGCATCGACCGACATGAGCTTCCACTGCCCTGCGGTCCTGACTTCCACGCGGCTCAACGGCTCGTGGAAACGAATCTCCGAGGGCCCCACGTCCTGCCAGCGGAACGCAACGTAATCTTCTTCATATGCCGCGTCCGCCCGCACCGGTGTCGGCTCGTGCAATACCTGCCGTGGCCCCGTGGCGGTGCGAACCTCCGGATAGAAAGTGTTCGTCTTGAGCCGGTACGTCCAAATGGAGGCGAGTTCCTGCACGCGGCCCCGGGCCGTGAGATCGCGCGCGAGCAGGCCGAGTTGGGCGGTGAGATAAGGCGTGGAGTATCGCCCGTAGAGCGTGTGTCCCCCCTCATAATTCTGTCGTGAATATTCCTCCGGGGTGGTCGTATAGCCGAAATAGCCGTTGGCGTTGCCGGCCACCCACACGTGCTCGAGCCGGTCTTCGCCAGCTCGTTCAAACTCGTGCTTGACGCGGACCGCCATGCGCCGCCCCGCCTCGGCGGTCACCTCGAACGGCAGCGGCAGAATCACGGCGTCGTTGATGCGAATGAGCTGGAACAGCACGGTATCAGGAAAGCTGTCTTTGGGCTCGATGAGCGGCTGGACGCACGAGAAACCGATATGCCGCTTGTTGCCCTGGCATCCGTTTTTGAAGAACCACCAGCGGCGCGACATCGCGTTGCCACCCCTGAGGAAGGGCACCGCGGCCAGCCATGGGGTGCGGTGTTCGTAGGCGCCGGCGGTTACGGGATTGCCCACAGCGGCGTCTTTGCACAGCGTGACACCGTCGGCTACGTTGTTTTCGCGAATGTTCAGCTCTCGGACGGCGGAACTCACCTTGATATCGGATGTCAGCGCATCGCCCAACGACTCGAACAGGCCGACGGCCTCCCGGCCTATCCCCTGGCCCAATTCCCGTGCCTCCTTCCAGTTCACCGGGAAATGGCCGAACGTGTTGTCCCCGCGGTCCGGCAGGGCCGGGGCCATGTCGCCCTGCGTGCCGGCGGTCAGCGCGTGAACGACGGCCCAGGGCGTCTCATACTTGCGCCGAATCGCCCACTCCAGGTCCTTCTGGGCATACGCGAACAGGTCGGCGTTGTACACTTGCACCGGCGGCGTCAGTGCCGTCGCGTGCACGGAGAAACTCGAGAACGCCGCCAACGGCTTGTAACGGCCCTCCTCGTCTTGCACGTCCACACGTACCATGTACAACCCCGGATTCACCGCTCGAAAGACCGCCTCCGGATCGTCCGGATCGATATCCTCGACGTTCTCGTTGAGGACGTAGGAGCTCAGGGACCGGTTTCGGTTGTAGCCGTAGATGTCCTTGCGCCCCGTTGCGACCCGGGCCGGACGACGGCTCTCGTACGCTTCCACAAGACCCTCTGCGATACGCTGCACCACAAACTCGAGGAAGCGCCGCTCCAGCCCCGCGCCGCTGGAGGTGTGCTTGTTGTAGAAATCGTTGTCGAAGAAGTTGATGGGCGCCGAGTGGCTGTGCGAAGCGGTGATGGCGATATCGCCGGGCCGAAGACAAGTCCTCTGCGCCACCGCCTCAGCCACTTTGTGGTGCACCAGAAGCGAACCGGCGGTCAGGTCGGTCTGTACGAGGGCGACGGAGTGGCCCTTGCCGTCGTTGAGGTACACGATCCGGGCCTTCAGCCGCGTGCGGAACCCCACGCCTTTGTTGGCCAGCAGAGAATATCCCCCCATCGGCATCCCGGGAGGCGGTGTAATATCAACCGAGACGGCGCCGGCCGTGGGTGCCCCCGTCGCCGGAGGGCCCTCCACCACGGGCTGCGTCACCGCGATTTCCACAGAGCGCCCGCAACCTGCCAAACCCAGAGCCGCTGCCAGCAAAAAGAATCTTCGCATTGTCGCGCTCCCTTCCGAGGCCATCGGGCACTGCCGGGTGACCCGTACCACCGCTGCGATGTGACATACCGAACAGTCTATACCCTCGCAGTACAAATGGCAAACCCGGGCGCCGCCGCAAACGAAAAAAGGGGAAACTCTCCATGATTGAAAACGCGCCGCGTACGCTGTAGGCTCCAAACTGCATCCTGTGTGGACAAAACCTCTCGCTGGAGCCAGACCGAATCAGATGAAAGGAGCGCCAGATGGCACGTCCGGCACCGAGGAAGACACCATAATGCCGGCTGTCATAAACATCGCCAAGAGCTACGATTGTACGGAGCTTCGTATGCTGGTCTTGTACACACACTCCACATGACTATCGCCCAAACAGCGTTCCATGATCTTCTCGACGTGCAGACCATCGAAATCAGAGCATGGTGCGGGGGAAACATCGCGAAAATGCGAAAAACGGTAAAAATCGAGTCCTCGATTTGTTAAAATGGTGCATCGAAAGACTTTAGGAATGTTACTCGGTGAACCAGACGGGGCACTACAGATCGCCTGGCTACGCTGCCTGTTTCGGCGTATTGAACCACTTCATGCAACTCCGGAGGCAACGGCAGCTTTGTCCGCGGCGAGCGAAAGGCCGCGTCTCGACCCCGAGCAATAACAAACCGTCCGAAAACGTCTGACGTAGAATTGGCAGTGGCGGACAGCGCCCCGCCGGTTCGCCGGGTCGGACAAATGGTGTTATAGAAAGGATGATTCGCCCATGAAGTACCCGAGGCAGCACTGGTGTACTCTGCTAATGATGGTCTTTGCGGCGGTTTTATCGGCCCCGAGCCCCGGTCTGGGGCTGGTGATCAGCGAACTGATGTATCACCCGATCGACGCGGAGGAGAATCTCGAATTCATTGAGCTTTACAACAACCGGGCCGTCATGGAGGATCTGGCCGGCTATGCCTTCACCGATGGGATCGACTACGTATTTCCCCCAGGCACGACGCTTGGCGCCAAGCAGTACCTGGTGGTGGCGCGCGATCCGAACGCCCTGGAGGCCGCCTACGGCATCACCGGCACCTACGGCCCCTTCAGCGGACGGCTGAGCAACAACGGCGAGCGCGTCGATCTGTCCAACGAAAACGGCGAGATTCTCTTGTCCCTGCGTTACAACGACTCACCTCCCTGGCCGCCAGCGGCCGACGGGACGGGCCACTCGCTCATAAGGGCCAAACTCGGTGGCGACGCCGAAGAAGCCACGACGTGGTCGCCCAGCACGCTCACCGGCGGCACGCCCGGTGCCGCCGATCAGGTCCAGGCCCAGCCTGAAGACCCGACGTTGGTGGTCCTCGTGAATCTGGGCCATCCCGGACGCTATTTCAAGGGCACGAAGGAGCCGTCGCCCGGCGCCGGGGGGCAGGCCACGACCGCCTGGACCGAAATCGGCTTCAACGACGACCCCTCCACCACCGCCTGGCTCGACGGTCCCGGCGGCTACGGATACAGCAACAGTTCCGCCGAACTGCAGTACATCGGAACCCGACTCGACGACATGAACGGCGAGTACATCTCTGTCTACGCGCGCCTGCCCTTTACGGTCAGCCGGGAAGAGATCGCCTCGTTTTCCGAGCTGCGGGCCGAAGTCCACTACGACGACGCCTTCGTGCTGTACCTCAACGGCACGCGCGTGGCCGATTCCGGTGATATACCGGGCACCCCGCCGACCTTCGACCAAAACGGGGGCACCGCCTGGGACCCGCCGGCGATGAACGTGGACCTGACGGGCCACCTGAACCTGCTGGTGCCCGGCACCAACGTGCTGGCCATCCAGGCCCACAACGCCAGAATCTCCGGTAGTTCGGACTGCATGGCCAGCCCGGTTCTCGGAGCGGTGATCCAGCCGGCCGGCGGGGGCGAGGACCCCCGGGCCCGCCTGCGAATCAACGAGGTGCTGGCCAACAGCGACGCCGCACCCGGCACCGACTGGATCGAGCTGTATAACCCCGGTCCCGTCCCGGTCGAACTGGACCACGTGTATCTCAGCGACGATCGAGCCGACCTGCTCAAATACAAACTGCCCGACGGCGTCGTGCTGGCGCCGGGCGAGTTCTGGACGGTCTATGAAGGCGGCGCGCCGACGGGATTTCCTTTCGCCCTGGATTTCTCGGGCGAAACGGTTTACGTCACGGCCGCCACGAGCGGGGCCGAGGCGCAGCCGCTGCGTGTCCTGGACGCGGTGCGCTACGGCGTCATGGAACCGGATGTCACCTACGGTCGATTCCCCGACGGGTCCGACTTTCTGGATTGCCTGTCACTTGCGACGGCCGGGACGGCCAACGCCCAGCCGCTCGTCGGCGACATCGTGATCAACGAGATCATGTACCACCACGCCATCCGCGACGACGGCTACGAGTACGTCGAGCTGTACAACCGCAGCAACCGCGACGTCCCCCTGGACGGGTGGGCCTTCACCGACGGCATCAACTATGAGTTTCAAGACGGCACCGTTTTGCCGGCCGGCTCTTATCTCGTGGTGGCGCAGGATCCCGGCCTCCTCGAGGCCGTGTACGACAACCTCGTCGTCGGTTCCAACCTCGCCGGACCCTACGACGGACGTCTCGACGATCACAGCGAACGCATCCGCTTGTCCCGTCCCTTCCAGCAGGCCGACCCCAATACCGGCGAGCTGGAAACCTATATGGTCACCGCAGACGAAGTCACCTATTACGACGGCGGCCGCTGGCCCACCTGGGCCGACGGGCAAGGCGCCAGCCTGGAACTGCGCGATCCCCGCAGCAACAACGATGCCCCGGACGCCTGGGCCGACAGCGACGAGAGCGCCAAGACCACCTGGCAACCCTTCTCCTTCACCATCGACAAGAGTGACAACCGATACACGCGCGACCAGGCCCGAATATTCGACGTACTGCTCCTGAATCGCGGCGAGGTCCTCCTCGACGATCTGCAACTCATCATCAACGGTACCAACCGTCTCAGCAACGGCACGTTCGAAAGCGACGAATCCTCCTGGCGCATCCTCGGCAACCACGTCCGCTCCTTCGTGACGACGCAAGACCGTCATTCCGGATCGCGCGCGATGCACCTGATCGCCACGGGCCACGGCGATCCCGGCGCCAATCGGATCAACCAATCGATCAACGGCCAAAGCAACAGCACCGTGACGTTCCAGGGCTGGGCCCGCTGGCTGCGCGGCTGCCCGTTTTTGCTGCTGCGAACGTCGCGGGAGCGGTCGCCCGTGCAACCGCCGCGACCGGCACACGCGTTCGAACTGGAGATGCCGCTGAATCTGGGCACGCCGGGCCTCCAGAACACCGCCTTCACGGCCAATCGCGCCCCCGACATTCTGGAGGTGCAGCATGCTCCCGTCATCCCGGCCGCCGGCGATCCCATCGTCGTCACCACCCGCGTGACCGACAACGACGGGGTCTACTACGTCCGCCTGTACTATCGCTCCGAAGGCAGCGGCAGCTTCGCCAATGCACTCATGCTCGACGACGGCATCGGCAACGACGCCACCGCTGGAGACGGCATTTACACCGCCACGATTCCTGCCGCCGGCAGCGGAACCATGCGTGCGTTTTACATCGAAGCCTCCGACGGCGAGGTCTCGACGCGCTTCCCCTCCATGCTGGACGCGTCGGCCGACGTGCCCGATCGCACCTGCCTGGTGCGCGTGGGCGACACCCCGGTCAGCACGCGATTCGCCACCTACCGCGTCTGGATGTCAGAGGCGGTCATCGACACCTTTCGGTCACGGCCCAACCTCTCGAACGAACTGCTGGACTGCACGTTCGTTTACAACGACAGCGAAGTCTTCTACAACTGCGCCATTCGCCACCGGGGCAGTCCGTTCCTGCGTAGCGGGTCAGGGCGGTCGCCCTACCCGGCCGACCGGCATGGCTTCCGAATCGATTTCCCGCAGGACCAGAAGTTCCGCAAACGCCAGGAGATCAACCTCGACGGCATGGAAGGCGGCGGTCGAGGTCCCCTCCAGGAACGCGCCTCCTACTGGTTCTACCGCAAGATGGGCCTGGAGTATTCCACGCAAGAGTACGTCCGTCTCATCATGAACGGCCGAATGGCCAACATCTACGAGGACGTTCAGAAAATCGACGGCGACTACGTCGATCAGTGGTTCCCCGAAAACAACGAAGGATACCTCCACAAAATCGACGACTACTTCGAATATTCCGCCGACGGAACGGGCCACAGAAACCTCGACGAAGGCCTTAAACAGGACTCCCGCCATCCGCTGCTCAAAGAGACCTACCGCTGGGGGTTCGAGAAGCGCTCGCACCGGGAGAACGACAACTGGCAGCATCTGTTCGATTTCGCGGCGGCCATGAACACCTCGTCGAACAGTCCCTCGTACACCCAGAGAATCGAGTCGGTGATCGACCCCAACCACTTCGCCCGCGTGCTGGCGATTCGCCACGCCGTCGGCGATTGGGACAGCTATGGGTACAACCGCGGCAAGAACAATTTCTTCTACTATGCGTTGCCCGAGGGCAAGTGGTACCTCCTGCCATGGGACATCGATTTCACGCTCGGCTCGGGCAACGGCACCTCCACGGACCTGTTCGCGATGAACGCCGGGCAGTTCCCCGAGGTCTACCAGTTCCTGCATCATCCGAAGTACGAGAGGCTGTATCTGCGGGCATGTCGCGACCTGGCCGAAGGGCCGTGGCGAACCTCGTACGGGACGGCCGATCCGCCGACGCCTTTCGACGTGTTCCTGGACGACGCCGCCGATGCGCTGCAGGCCGAAGGGCTGGGCGGCGGGCGCCGCAATTCGATCAAGCAGTTTGTCCGCTCCCGCCAGAGCTACATCCTGTCGGTAACGGTGATATCCGAACCGCCCATCGGACGATAGCGACCGGGGCGGTGTCGGTGCAATCTTTCGGGCATCATTGTTTTGTGCTGTGCCCTGTTGCGGGTGGCAGCGTCAAGTACGAAGGACTTGGCGATGGCGCAACGCCTGAGGCTGGTATGGTGCCACACGCAACAGACAAGTCCCCCATCGCCAAGCTGGCGCTTGACGCTGCCACCCGTATGCCAGGATATTTTCAGAGACACCCGGGGTGCGGGAGGCGCACGATCGACAGGGGTAAAGCGTGAGGGTAATCCGTTCTCTGGGCCCGGTGCGCGGGTCGGTTAGCGGGCGACCACTTCGACCGGCGCGCCGGCGCGGACCGCGTCTCCGCTCGGCGCGACGCCGCAGACGCGACTGATCTCATCGATCGAGCTGATGCCGTTGGCAACTTTCTCCAGAGCGTCCTGCGCCATCGAACGGACGCCTCTGGCGCGCAGGCACTGGACCAGCTCGCGGTGGTGCGTGCCGGCGTTGATGAGGGTGGCGGTTTCGTCGTCCACCGGCGCGACCTCGAAGACGCCGCTGCGTCCCTTGTAGCCGTACCAGTTGCAATCGCCGCAGGTGGCGGCCTCCAGCAAGTTCGCCGGCGGCTGCACGTCGAAGCGTGCGAACAGTTCTCTGTCGCTCTGGTCGAGATCGCGAGGTCGGGCGCAGGCGGGACAGAGTTTGCGAACCAGGTTCTGGGCGATGATCAGCCGCACCGAGTTGCCGATGATGTGATAGGGAACGCCGAGGTAGTGCAGGGCGTCCACCGCTCCGGCCGCATCCTGTGCGTGAATCGTAGCCAGAACGAGCCGGCCCGAAAGAGCCGCCCGCGCCGCCACGATAGCCGAATCCTTGTCCCGAATCTCGCCGACCAGAATCAGGTCGGGATCCATCCGCAGAATGGTCCGCAGGCCCTCGTGCATGGTCAGCCCGTGACGCTCGTCGACCTCGATCTGCTGGGCGTAGGGCAATCGGAACTCCACCGGGTCCTCGATGGAAAACGTCGTCGTGGTGCGCAGGTCCATCAGGGACGTCAGGGAGTACATCGTGGTGGTCTTGCCGGCGCCGGTGGGACCCGTAATGAGAACGAGCCCGCTCAACGAGCTGACGGCCCCGGAGATATTGTCTCGATCCACCGGCGACAAGCCCAGCCCGGCCACGTCCCACTGCTCCGTGGGAACGCTCAGGAACCGCAGGTGCGCCGACTCGCGATTGCAGACAGGCGTCAGCGTGACGCGAATCTCCCAACTGGTGTTGCCGTCGAGCCATTCGATCTGACCTTCAAGAGGACAATAGGCCCGCGTCACGTCCAGCCCCGCCGCACTCTTGAGCTGGTTGAGCAGTTTCCGCCCTTCGTCGACCCCCAGTATCCGTTTGGGGTAAACCGCCCCGTCCACACGGTGCAACACCCGAACGCCGCCGGCCACGCAATGCAGATGCACGTCCGTGGCTCGTTCGAGAATAGCGTTCCAGATGAACGTGTTGAGCGGGTCCGGGTAGGAAGTGGCTGTGTCGCTGCTGTCCTTTGCGGTGCTCTCTCGCCAAGCTCTGGCCATGACTGGCGCTCCTTCAACTGGGCCTGGGTCGGCGACGATCCCTCGGCCGTTAGCGTCTGGGGGCCGGCATCTTATCCGGGCATCCATCCCGTGCTCTGCATCGGCGCATAAGGGAGGCGTCTTCGGCGACATTTTCGGTCCCGCCCTCATATTGGGGCCGAACGGGCCTCTGAGAGCGAAAGCAAGAGGGGTAAAAATTTTCTCGGGTCGCGACAAGGTCCGGTATTGTGCGCGCCACGACTGGACGCCGCCGCGTGCTGCCGCTGGTACGGCATGTCGCACATTCCGCGACGATGCGAGAGGAGACTGCTTTCCCGGCGCGCCGGGACTTCTCGCCATGACACATGCGAATCCGCCGCGTCATTGCGAGCGACGCGAAGCAATCCAACAATCGCACGATCTGCAAAAATGCGGCATTAGCGCGAGCGACGGACCCGCTCCTGACGCGCGCGACACAGCTCGACCATCGCCTCTCCCATGCCGTTGCCGATCAGGAAGTAGGTTTCGGCGTTGGTGTTCCAGTGGTAGGCCTGGCCGGAGGGCGAGACCTCCTTGGGCCGGTAGAAATCCTTGGTCCCGACGAACGCCACGTTGCCCTTGAACTCCTCGTACCGGGCGACGGCGGCCTGGGCCCGCATCAGCGACAAGGCCCGCGGGTGGGTCTCCTGGTGGCCGCTCATGCCCGTCTCGGCGATGACGAACGGCAGGTCCGCCACGCCCAGGTCCTTGCGAATGTCCCGGATGAAGTTAGCCAGGTTCTTCTCGTATTCGTCGTTGGAGGCCTGGTTGACCCGGTCGTTCCAGCCCTGGTGCCAGCCCAGGCCGGCCAGTTCGTAGCCGCGGTTGCCGTACTCGGGGAAGAGCGTGCCGAGATTCTCCAGCACGTCCCGCGTATGCTTGAGGACTTCCCTGTAGTAGGGCCCCACCTCGCCGCCGGAACTGGGCGGACGAAAGTCTTTGGCGAGGCTCTTGCCGCCCCAGGCGATCTTGATCAACAGGACCTGGTTGTCGAAGTGGTCGCCGACCACGTGGCCGAACTGAAGCTCGGGTCCGATGCGGTCCTCGCGGGCGCCGTAGCCAACCGTCAGCCCGCCCTTGCGGCCCAGGTACCAGATCCACACATCGTCCCGCACGACCCATTGCCCGTCGCTGTCGACGAGGCGCTTCAGACGCCGGTCCGCCGTGGGATCCTTGACGAGGTATTCGAGGCTGCCCTTGCCCTGGTTCCTCTTGATATCGAGCGGGACAATGCCTTGCCCTTGCATGTTGGACTGCCCGGCCAGAATGAAGACCTTGACCGGGCTTTTGTCCGCCGGGGCGCCGCCGACGCAAGACGCGACCAGCAACAGCGTCAAAGCAGCGAAGGACATCCAACAGGTTCTTTTCGTGCGGCTGTGGTTCATAACAAATCCTTTCCGATGGTCGAGTTGCATCATACCGTGGCCCCCGTCCTCCAGAGGCAACCTCCGCATTATCTCCCAAGACGCCGCGATTCTCAAGGATTGACTCTGCACATGTCACGCGGCTGTGCGCGAAACGATCCCGCCATGCCCGTGGCAGCGTCCAGCGCAGCTTGGCGATGGCGGATTTGCCTCCTCCGCGAGGCGCTACCCGAGCCCCGGGCGGTAAGCCATCGCCAAGGCCTTTGGCCTTGAACGCTGCCACCCGCAAGACCGGCGAGGAGCCAGACCCAACGTCCACAAAACGTTCTCACACATACGTGCTCCACCCGAAAAGAAGCTGTTTCCTCAGGCCCGGATTTCGTGTATGGTAGGGAGGTGTCGGCTTTGGCTGCGAACGCCGAAGTCGAGCCTGTTGCAATGCAAACGTTGGATTGACTCGGTTTACGTAATAGACAGCAATCGTCGGAGGTCCTATGAAATCGCATGCAATGTCGCGTCGCAGATTCGTGAAATCGCTCGGTCTGGCTGCCGCCACAGCGGTGCTACCCATCAAGCTTCAGGCCGCACCGCCCAAGCGCCCCAACATCGTATTGATCTACGCCGACGATCTCGGATACGGCGACGTTGGCTGCTACGGCGCAACCAAAGTCAAAACGCCCAACATCGACCGCCTGGCCCGACAGGGTCTGCGCTTTACCAACGCCCACGCCAACTCGGCGACCTGCACCCCGTCGCGCTACGCCATGCTGACCGGCGAATACTCCTGGCGCCGCAAGGGCACCGGCATCGCCCGGGGTGACGCCCGCATGATCATCGAGCCGGGCCGAACCACGCTGCCACTGGTGCTCCAGCGCGCCGGCTACACCACCGGCGTCGTCGGCAAGTGGCATCTCGGCCTGGGCGCCCGGGACGAGAAAATCGACTGGAACGGAGAGATCAAGCCCGGCCCGCTCGATATCGGCTTCGACTACTGCTTTCTGATCCCCGCCACGGGCGACCGCGTGCCGTGCGTGTACGTCGAGAATCGTCGCGTCGTCGGCCTCGACCCCAGCGATCCCATTGAGGTCAGCTTCGCCAAACCCATCGGCGACGAGCCGACGGGCAAGGACCATCCGGAGCTGCTCAAGATGCACCCCAGCCACGGGCACAACCAGACGATCGTCAACGGCATCAGCCGCATCGGCTACATGTCCGGCGGAAAGGCTGCTCGCTGGGTGGACGAGGACATGGCCGACACCATCACCGGCAAGGCCGTCGATTTCATCGAAACCCACCGCAATGAACCGTTCTTCCTCTACTTCGCGACCCACGACATCCACGTCCCGCGCGTGCCCCATCCGCGCTTCGTCGGCAAGAGCGGCCTCGGCCCCCGCGGCGACGCCATCGTCCAGTTCGACTTCTGCGTCGGCGAAATCCTCAAGACGCTGGACCACCTGAACCTCGCCGACGACACCATCGTGATCTTCACCAGTGACAACGGCCCCGTGGTCGACGACGGCTACCGGGACCAGGCGGTGGAGCTGCTCAACGGTCACAAACCATCGGGCCCCCTTCGCGGCGGAAAATACAGCGCCTTCGACGCCGGGACGCGCATACCGTTCGTCGTGCGCTGGCCTGGAAAGATCAAGCCGGGGCAATCCGAAGCCCTGCTTTCTCAGATCGACCTGACCGCTTCGCTGGCGACGTTCACGAACCAGAAGCTCGGCGCCGCCGATGCGCCGGACAGCTTCGACGTCCTCGACGCGCTGCTGGGCAAAACCCAAACCGGCCGTGAGCACCTCGTGGAGCATGCTCGCACCCTCTCGCTGATCAAGGGTCACTGGAAGTACATTGAGCCTAACAAGGGACCGAAAATCAATCGCAGCGTCAACATCGAACTGGGCAACGACCCGAACCCGCAGCTCTACAATCTAAAGGACGACCTGGGCGAACGCAACAACCTCGCCGCCGAGCATCCGCAACGGGTCAAAGAGTTGGCTTCCCTGCTCCAGAAAATCCGAGAGGCCCAACGCACCCGGCCGTAACAGAGGGCTGCCGCGATCTGCGGTCCGCACAAATCGTACGCAAACGGCAAACCTCAGGACCGCGCACGGCGACCCGAGCGGAAAAATGTAAAATAGGCCTTAGATTTCGCCATCGTGCGTTTATAATGGAGGTGGGCTGGTTCTGAGCCCGTAATGTACGGCGTGTTCTTTCTGGAGGTTGGTGCCCGACCGGAATGACTGCGACTGCGACAGACAACGAAGCGATTCTCCCGGCCCGGCAGGGCAACGCGGAAGTCTCCAGCGCCGTGAGCACACCGAGGAACCATCCCCTCCCGACCGAACCGGCGCCGGCCGCCGACGTCTCCACTGAGGAATCCGCGGAGAGAGGAGGTAGTAGACCGACACAGGATCCATAACAGGCAGGCTCGTCCTGCTCGCAAGACAAAGCGTACCTGCGGGGGGCTACTGTTGTTCATTTTGGGTAAAGGAGGATTGTAATGGGTAAGAAGGTAACGTTTTTCACCATCTGTGTCTTTCTCGTCGGTCTGGCACTGGCGGGCCCGCTGGAGGCTGAGTTGGTCGGCTGGTGGACGTTCGACGAGGGCGCCGGCACCACGGCCGGCGATTCCAGCGGCAACGCAAACGCCGGCGAGCTCAACGGCACGCTCGAATGGGCGGCCGGAAAAATCGACGGTGCCCTGGATTTCGACGGAGCCACGGGATACGTACTGGTCCCTCACAGCGAGAGCTTGAAGGTTCTCAACCAGGGAGATTTCACTATCTCCGCGTGGTTCAAGCTCGATGCGCTGCCGACGATCAACCAAATGGTGGTCCAGCAAGGCGATAACAACGGAAACGGGCGAACCTGGCTCTTCGTCGCCGCCAACGAGGAAATTCGATCCTTTCTCGGCAATACCACGACCGGTTCCGGATTCTACGCTGAGACCGACACGTGGTACCATGCGGCGGTTGTAGTAACCGAAGGCGGAGCGACCGACAGCGTCCAGGTCTATGTCAACGGAGAGGCGGCCGGCAATCCGGTCGCAATCGGCATGGAGACCTCGGAAGGAGATTATTACATCGGTTGTCACAAGAACCTGACCAACTTCTGGGACGGCCTCATCGACGAGGTGCGGCTCCACAACCACGGACTCAACGCCGTCGAGCTGCGCGGACTTATCCTGGGCGAACCTTACCCGTTCGCCATCGGGACCGCACCGCAGGAAGGCACTGTGGTCGATCAAACAATCGTTACGCTCGAATGGCTTTCCGGCGAGCTGGCGGCCTCGCACCTGGTCTACATCGGCGAGAGTTTCGACGAGGTCGAAAATGGTCTGGTCGAGCCCGTTGCCACGACGCAGGAGTCGCTCATGCTCGGCGCCGCCGAGCCGTACCCGGCGGGCTTGACGCCGGGACAGACCTACTATTGGCGCGTGGACGAGGTCGATGAAACCAACCCCGACAGCCCCTGGAAAGGCGAAATCATGAGCTTCCAGGTCCGCCCCGCGGTCGCCTGGGCCCCCACGCCGCCCGACGGAGTCCAATATGTACGTCCCGACCAGGATCTCGCCTGGGAAACCGGTATCGTCACCTTGTTCCACACCGTCTACTTCGGAGACAGCTTCGACGAGGTCAACGAAGCCACGACCGGCGGTTTCATGATCGCCGATCCGACCTACGATCCGGGAACGCTCGAAATCGAGAAGACCTACTACTGGCGCGTCGACGAGTTTACCGGATCCGCCACGGAAAAGGGCGATATCTGGAGCTTCACCACGATTCCCGCAGTCGAAGTGACGGATCCCAGTCTCACCGGCTGGTGGACGCTTGATGAAGGCGAGGGCCAAACTGCCGTCGACTGGTCCGGGCACGGGTATCACGGCACAATCACCGGCGCCGCCGAGTGGACCGACGGCTACCAGGGCACCGCCCTGAGGTTCGCCGACAACGCGTACGTCGAAGCGCCCTACGAGGGCATCACCGGCACCGCCTCCCGCACGTGCTGCGCCTGGATCAGGACCGGTATCGCCAATCGCTCCATTCTGACCTGGGGCCAGAACGTGGCCGGTCAGAAGTGGCGCATGCGGCTCGATGCGACCGGCGGTCTGCGGATCGAGGTCAACGGCGGATACAACTACGGCGTGCAGAACCTGGCCGACGACCAGTGGCATCACGTGGCCATTGTCCTCGAAGACGACGGATCGCCCGACGCATTGGAGACCCTTCTCTACGTGGACGGCGCGGTCGAAACATCCGCCATGTCTGGTGACGAACCGATCGACACGGCCGCCGGCGTAGTCCGAATCGGCGAGACGCCCTGGCACAACGCGCCCTGGCTCGACGAGATCGACGACGTGCGCATCTACGACAGAGTGCTGACCGAACAGGAAATCGCCGAAGTGATGCGCGGCAACGTGCTGCTGGCCTCGAATCCCGAGCCGGCGCGCGACGCGACCGCGGATATCCGCGAGGCGACGGCGCTGCGCTGGCAGGCGGGCGACGGAGCGGTTTCGCGCGATGTATACTTCGGTGCCGACAAGGAAGCCGTTCGCGCCGCAGACAAGGACGCGGCCGAGTTTCAGGGCAACCAGACCACGACCAGCTTCTCGCTGGCCGGACTCGTCGAGCTCGGCGGCGGCGACTATTTCTGGCGCATTGACGAGGTGGCCGCCGACGCGAGCGTGCAGAAAGGCGACGTGTGGAGCTTCACGGTGCCCGCGTACCTGATCGTCGACGACTTCGAGAGCTACAGCAATGGAGTCGGCGCGCGCGTCTTCGAGTTCTGGATCGACGGGATCGGCTACACGCTGCCCGAACCGGGCAACCCGGGTAACGGCACCGGCGCCGCCGTCGGCCACGACATCTGGAGCGGCGAGAGCCCCTACTTCGACGGCGCCATCATGGAGACCGCCAACGTGCGCGGCGGCCGGCAGGCGATGCCGCTGTATTACAGTAACACCGCCTCGCCGTATATATCCGAGGCCGAGCGCACCTGGCCCGCGCCCGAGAACTGGGCGGTCGAAGGCGTTACCGATCTGACGCTGTACATCAGAGGCGATGCGACAAATGACGCCACTGCGATGTACGTCGCCGCCGAGGACACCGCCGGCAGAACGGCCGTCGTGCCGCATCCGGATACAGCCATCACCGCCGTGACCGGTTGGACCGAGTGGAAGATTCCGCTGGCCGACCTGACCGATGCGGGCGTGGCGGTGAACGCCGTCAAGAAGCTGGCGATCGGCGTGGGCAATCGCACCGCTCCCGCTCCGGACGGCGCCGGCATGGTGCTCATCGACGAGATCCGGGTAACCGGGCCGTAACCCGGGAATTCCAGCACGGCGATTCGCCGGGAAGCACCGCGAGAAAATCAGACGGCTGGGCGGCGCCGGCATCAACAAGCCGGCGTCGCCGGCCGCAACGTGCAACCGCAAGAAAGGATTTCGCATGGTCATCGGCCCGTGGAACACGGGATGAACCCTACCATGCTTCGGCAAGTAGATAGCAAAGCCGGCGCCACGACAGCCTCTTTGAAGGACGGTCGCTTTATGAAGACAAGAGGATTTACCCTGATCGAGCTGTTGGTCGTCATTGCCGTCATCGCCCTGCTGATGGGCATTCTCATGCCGGCCCTGCAAAAGGCCCGCCAGCAGGCCCGCATGATCGCCTGCGGCAGCAACATGCGCCAGTTGATTCTGGGCCTGACCACCTATGCCGAGAACAACGATTCGCGTCTGCCGCCGCACCCGTCGACCATCACCGCCCGGTCGAACTACCACCGGCCCTACGAACTGAACTGGCTGGGCAACCAGGTGGGACCCGTAGCGAACGCGGACAACAACAGCTACCACCACGCCGGAAAGTATCTTTCGCCGTACCTGCCTGACGTGGGCGTCTTCAACTGCGGCCTGGCGGCCATCAAGGACGACACCCTCTGGCCCCCGGAAAACTCCGGGCACGCCCCGGAAGGCACCTACGGCGACTTCTACCGCACCGGCGGATACGCCCCCCTGCATTCGACCTTCATGCTTTTGTGGAGTTATCACGGATACAATCACAACACCTCCGCCCACGTCGACAAGAGCCAGAGCCATTTCGCCGGCGCCGACCGGCTCGACTCCAAAACGAGACTGGTCGTCCAGGATTCGCTGTTCTATCTCACCAACAACACCAATCTGCTCTGGCAAAGCCCTCAGCAAACCTGGTGCTCCTCGCACCCCTTCAAACGCGGCGCGCGGGCCCGACCCTACTACGTCTACCACGACTCAACGATGGACAGACAGCCCGTGGTCAAGCTCAACGCCGGCTATCTCGACGGCCGGGTCGAGTCCTTCAGCGCCTGGGACGCCAAGGGCGTCAAGAACTACGGCGCCCAGGCCTTCATCGCGCCGAAGTACCGCTGAGCCTCAACGCAAATCGGAGCGGCAACCACCAGTCAAAGCCGCTGGCACCGCGGGCAAACGTGCGTGCCCCGTCCGGCGACGACAAGCCGCTCAATCGTCGCGCCGCAGCGCTTGCAGGGCTCTCCGTGGCGTTGGTAAACCTTCAGCCGCCGGCGAAAACGGCCCATGTCACCGTAGGCGTTGCGAAAGTCGCTGAACGTCGTGCCGCCGGCGCGAATCGCCCTTCTCAGCACGTTCTTGATCTGCCGCAGCAACACACCGGCCTGCTCGCCATCCAGCGTCGCCGCGGCCCGGGCCGGATGCACGCCCGCGGCCCACAGCGATTCGTCCGCGTAGATATTGCCCAGCCCCGCGATCCGCGTCTGATCCAGCAACAACGCCTTGACCGGACGCTGCGTGCGAAGCGCCTCCCCAAAAACCTGACGGCGTATGCGTAGCGCCTCCGGGCCCAACGGCGTCATGCCCGCGGCCTCCAGGGCCGCGTCGGGATCGTCCGCATCCAGATCGCGCAGGCACCACAGCCTTCCGAATCGGCGCATGTCCACAAAATGAAGCTCCGTTCCATCGCCAAAGGCCATGACCAGTCGCGTATGCTTGTGCTGCGACGCCGCCCCGCCGGGAGGCAGCAGGAACTTGCCCGTCATGCCCAACTGAAAGACCAAAGCCAAATCCGCCTCCGTAACAAGGATCAACCGCTTGGCACGACGGGCCACACGCTCGATCCGCCGGCCCGCAAGCTCGCCCAGGAACCGCCGCCACTGTCGCCGATGCGGCCCCCGAATCATCGCGCGAGTTACAACACGTACCTCGCCAATGCGCTTGCCCACGATCACCGCTCGCAGGCCCAAGGCCATATTCTCAACTTCAGGCATCTCCGGCATAAACCACTCCGTACAACAATCCTGTCCTCTTCTCGTGCATCATCTCTCAACCCGAAAGAGCCAAAGCAACCCGGCGTCCCGCTCACCCGATACGTCGATTCCGCCTCCCCGGTTTGGCTTCGTTTTTGCGCCGACCCGCATTTTCAGCCTCAAAACCCCGCAAATTGGTCGAGTAGACGTAGTATGGCCTTGCTCCTTAGGTATCGTTTGTGTTCTCTGTTTCTCTTGCCTTTCGGTTT
>Ga0272441_10006607_pt1 | contig 19298 bp, 22 predicted proteins | sample SSMProp6N_FD_193582 | JGI IMG/M metagenome (GOLD analysis project Ga0272441, IMG submission 193582) | Marine sediment archaeal communities from Little Sippewissett salt marsh, Falmouth, MA, United States - SSM-Prop-6N | ecosystem: Environmental > Aquatic > Marine > Wetlands > Sediment ... | reverse complement strand
CGGGTCGCGGGCCACGCCGATCGGCGTGCACATCAGTTCCTTCTGGTCCTCGACGACGCCGGAAACGTAGTACGGCAGGCCGCAGCCGGCGTAGGAAAGGAGTTTCCCCTTCTCGACGAGCGTCACGTCCGCCTCCGGGCACAGGCGGATCACCTTCGAGGCGACTTTCGGGCCGGCCGCGACGCCGCCCACAATGACGACACGCAACGCTTCGGACATGGACTGCTCTCCTTTCCGGGGAAGGCGGTCGATTACGGCTCTCTTGGGGATCCGAGACACGCGAGGATATCGCCGGCGAGGCGGTCGGCGTCCTGCAGGGCCTCCTCGTCGGCGCCGATGGCTCCCATCTCGAACGCGAAACCGCAGACGCCCGGCAGGCGCGTGAGGCGGAGCCGGGCCAGAAAATCCTCCATCGCGTAGACGGCGGCGCCCGTCTTGCGTCGGCCGACCACGATGCCGGCCCCGATCTTGCCCGCGAGGCGGCCTTTGCGAAGGGGCCACGTCCGCTCCATGAAGGCCCGCATGCGGCTCGTGAGGCCGCCCATGTAGACGGGGCTGGCCAGGACGATGGCGTCGGCCGCCTCGAGTTTCGGATAGAGGTCCTGCATGCCGTCGTCGAGGATGCACCCGCCGTCCGCCTCACAGCGATGGCAGGCCTCGCACGGGTCGATGCGATAGTCCTTCAGGTGAACGGTCTCGGTTTCGGCGCGGGCGCCCACGGCGCGGAGAACCCGTTCGAGCAGGCGGGCCGAGTTGCCGTCTTTGCGCGGCGACCCGACGATGCCGAGGACGCGTTTCATGATGCGGCTGACTCCGGCAGACGGATCGCGTCGTTGGGGCATTCGTTGGCACAGGCGCCGCACTCGCGGCACTCAGGTTCGTCCACCACGGCGACGCCATCGGTTACGTGGATCACTTCCATCGGGCAGGCCTCGACGCACAGGCCGCAGCCCGTGCAGGCTTCGGGGTTCACGGTTACTGCCACGACACGTCCTTACCGGTTGCATGGGCGTCCGACCGACACGGCCGGGCGGACCTCCGTGGTCCTTGGCCGGCGGCCTCTATGGCATGGCCTTACGGAGCACCAGGATTCGGCCCTCCATCACGCCGTCGTCGTGGACGAGCGGACCGCGGTACGGCTCCATCTGCTCGAAGCCGAGGCGTCCGGCGCGGGCGACGACCTCCTCATCAATCTGCCGGTCGGTCATGTGGTTCGGGAAGACCGACAGCCGCCCGCCCGGGCGGATCACGCGGGCCACGTCCTCCAGGAGCGCCTTCCGCCGCTTCATAGAAAAATAGTGGTCGTGGAGCACGTCGTACAGAAGAATCCCGTCGGCGGAGGCGTCCTCGAGCGGCAGGGCGGGCGTGTCGCCGACGGGCAGGATGCGCACGTTCTCGAGTCCCGCCCGGCGCAGGCGGTCGGCCAGCCGGTCGAGCGAACCGGTGTCCCGGTCGAGCGCGAGGACCTCGCCCTGCGGCCCGACGAGGCGGGCCAGCGGGATCGTGTAATTGCCGTAGCCGCAGCCGAAGTCCACGCATCGCTGCCCGGCGCGGAGGCCGACGGCCGCCAGCACCTTGCCGGCGACGGCGAACAACCGCTCGATGTCCCGGACGGTATCCATGATGGTTCCGGCGGCGCGTTTCTCGCCCGTGGGGTGGGGGGTCAACGGGCCGCCTTATCCCCCGCCGCCCCGGTCGAGCGGATGGCCTCGTCCAGCCCCGCCGCAATGTCGTCGTCCAGCCCGTCGATGGCCGCCAGCGTCCGCTCGGTGACCTTCCGCTCCTTGGTGAAGTGGCGCTGGATGCGATTGATGAAGCCCCGCTGCTCGTCCGGCGTGTCGAAGTGGTCCAGCAGCCCACGGACCCACTGGAGGTTGGCCTCCACCTCCAGGGGAATGCGTTCGCTGTCGTGGCGCACGGCCTCCACGGGACAGACGTCGTGGCATCGGCCGCAGCGGATGCACTCGGCGTCGTGAATCGTGGCCAGGTCCTGCTCGTCCAACACGATCGCCCCGACGGGGCACGCCTGGACGCATGTGCCACAGGACGTACATTTCTGTTGGTCCACCCACGGCATTCGGCACGCTCCTTTTCTCTGGGCTCCTATTCGGCGGCGGGCCCCGTCCCGGCGTAGAGGTTCAACGTGATGCGGACGGGGCAGGCGAGGGCCGTCGATACGGGGCAGTACGCTTCGAGTTTCTCTTTGAAACGGAGGTCCGCGGCCCGGCGGCGCGCGGCCTCGTCCGCCGCGGTCGCCTCAATGGTCACGTCCATGGACGTAAACCGCAGGCCGTCCCGCGTCTTCTCCATGCGGCCGGTGGCGCGGCTGGTGTAGGCGGCGAGCGGGACGTCGAGGCGCTCCGCGAAGTAGAGAAACGTGCTCATCAGGCAGCCGGCCACGGAGCCGACGAACAGGTCCTCGGCGGACCACACGCCGCTCGGACCGCCGAACACCGGCGGCGTGGCCACGGGGAGCGGCGGATTCGCCTCGGCCGCCAGGCGGCCCTGCTTCGCCTCGTCCCACGCCAGGGTCACGGTGAAGTCGGGCATGGCGGCTCCTCCGCTCCGGGCCGGTGACGGTTCAACCGGGTTCCGCGCGGCAGGTCTCCGCACCCGCCGCGAGCCAAACGTGGGCTGCATGAAACGCGGTGGCCTGCGGAGAACCACCGCGCTACCGCCCAAGGGTAAACCGATCTACCCCAGGGGGCACGTGCCGGTCGGGCAACTCGCGCCGGCGCCCGAGGCCCCCGCTCCGCCGTGGGCGGCAAAGGCCGACAGCCGCCGCTCGGTTTTCTTGGACCCGCACGCCTCGCACGGGTGGGGCTTTCGGCTCCCGGCCTTCTCCAGAAACGTCGTCACGTGACCGCACTTCTTGCACTGATACTCGAACAGCGGCATCGCATACCTCCTTGCATGAACGTCTGCCTTTATGTGTATCCCACAGTCTCTCCGGCCGCGCGGCGTGCGGCCGCGACCAGCAGACCGTGGAACCGGTCGAGCGAGACCGTCGCGGCCTCCAGGGGCAGCCCCATCCAGTCGGAGATCTCCAGCACGCGTTCCGGCTCGGCCGACGCCAACGCGTCGAAGAATCCGATCCCGTCCAGCACCATGGCCTTCGCGTGCTGCGGGAACGTCTCGTTCGCCTTGGCGGCGTCCCAGTCGGCGAAGATGGCGTCCCAGAACGCGATCCATCCCGGCGTAAGCCAGGTGACCCGCTCGCCGTCCGCCAGGCGCCGCCGCTGGGCCTCGTCGGCGAGCATGTCGATGCAGTGGGCGGCGTCGAGCCGGACGGCCGACGGGTCGACCTCCCGGATGAGGGCCCCCGTGTCCCGGGTGGGATCGGCGGCGTCGAGGAAACACCGCTCGCCATAGACGACCACGGTCGGGCCGGCGTGCTCGGCGGCCCGCTCGAGTTGACGGCTCAGTTGGGCGTGCAGTTTCGACTGCCACTCATGCAGACCGGGCGCCGTGTAGAGGATGCGGCGGGCATCCAGCCGGCCGGCCTCGGTCAGAGCCTGGAGTTCCGGCCGGAGCGTCCCGCACGCGACGACCGTGGTGTCGCGGAAGGAGAACGGCCGATCCCGGGTGGGCGGGGCGGTCATCGTGCGTCCGCTCCGTCGCCGCCGGCCCGGCCGTCCGACTCGGGCCCGTAGCACAGCGCCACGAATCCGGCGCCGGGGACCACGCCGTCGCGCGACGGATCCACCTGGAGCGTTTCCTGCTGCGGATTCTGAAAGAGCGTCGACGCGGCCGCACGACGCCGGAGCCCCACGTCATGGGCGAGGCCGTCCAATGCCTCCGGCGAGAAGAAACGGGCCGCCGTGTAGAACGGGTGCCCGGCGTCCGCCTTGGCGCGGTAGAACCGGCCCCACGGGCTGCCGGCCGGGACCACGCCCAGGACCAGCGCGCCGTCTCTTGCCAGCACGCGCCGGGCCTCGCGAAACAGCCCCGCCGGGTCCTGCGCGAAGCAGATCGTCACCACGACGAAGACCGCGCCGAACGCGGCGTCGGCAAAGGGGAGCGCCTCGCCGAGGGCCCGGGCCACCGGCACGCCGCGCGCGGCGGCATACGGCACCATTCGTCCGGCCGGATCGACGCCCGCGTCGATGCCCAAGGCGCCGGCGAAACGGCCGGTCCCGATGCCCACCTCCAGCCACGGACGGGGCAGGCCCCGGCTCACGCGGCGCAGGCACTGGGCTTCGGACTCAAACAGGGTCCAGCCCCGCGTCGTGTCGAACCAGGCCTCGTACCGGTCGGCATGGCGCTGGAAGACGGCCACGCCGGGCCGGTCCGCCGCATTCATATCCACCGTTTGCATCGCGTGTATGTCTCGGGCACTCGGAGTCGTCACCCGTCCACCGACCGGCGTGGTTGGGAACCGGGACCGGAGTGGGACTTCGCCTTGCGGCCCGCGTGGCGTTTCGCCGGCGCGGTGCGCCCCGTTCCGGCCGGCCGGCGGGCGTCCTGGTCCAGCACATCGAAGAGGCCGCGGACCAACTCCGGCCGGGCCAGGTAGTAGCACCGGGAAACGCCTTCGCGGTAGCAGCCGACGAGGCCGCTCTCCCGCAGGGCCATCAGGTGCTGGGAGACGTTCGGCTGGGGCCGGCCCAGCAATTCGGTCATGTCGGTGACGCAGGTGGTTCCGCGGAGAAGCGCGTGAAGAATCACCAGGCGCGTGGGATGGGCGAACGCCTTCAGCAACCCGGCCCAGGCGACCGCCTGCTCGTCCTTCATCGGCTCGACCGCTCCCGCCCCCCGTGCGATATATTCGGAATCGCGAATATAGTAGGCGGCGAGAGGCCCCCGGTCAAGGGCATTCCGCCGGACGGGATGCAGAAGGTGCGCCAACGTGTGACGGCGGATGACCACGCAAGATACCGCGCGGCGGGCAAGACTGCCCGCCGCGTGGCCATTCCCCTATGGCGGGTGGCATGGCCACGCCCCGCGTGGCCATGGGCAATGCGAAACCACATGGCCACCCACCATCGGGTGACCATGCCACCCGCCGGGCGGAGGGCACGCGCTCAGTCGAACTTGTCGTAGAAGATGTCGTCGGGCGGGAGGCCCTTCTCTTCGAGGACGCGGGTGACGGCCTCGATCATCGGCGGCGGGCCGCACAGGAACGCCTGCCGCTCCCCGCCCGGCTCCAGGTACTTGTCGACCGAGAGGTGGATGAACCCCGTTTCGCCCTGCCAGTCGGCGTCGTCGGGGCCCGGCTCGCTCAGGGCGTAGATGACGTGGAAGTTCGGATGGGCCTCGGCCAGGGCCCGCCACTGCTCGAAGTAGAAGGCGTCGGCGGTGGTGCGGCAGCCGAAGAAGAACCAGCACGACCGCTCGGGCCACCGCTCGTAGACGGTCTCGATGATGTTCTTGACGGGGGCCATCCCGCAGCCGCCCGCCACGCAGACGAGTTCCGTCTTCGGGTCCTCGCTCAGGCGGAACTCGCCGAACGGGCCCGTGAAGGTCACCGGGTCGCCGACCTGAAGGTGATGGAGATAGGTGGACCCCACGCCGCCGGGCACGAGCGTGACGACGAGTTCCACGTGGTCGGTCTCCTGGACGGGGGAACTGATGGAGTAGGCCCGCCACTGCGGCCCCTCGGGCGAGGGCGCCTGGACCTGCACGTACTGGCCCGGACGCTGGGCGATCTCGGCGGGCTCCACGAGCCGCAGCCGGATCTCCTTCGTGTCGGGCGTCAGGTCCCGCATGGACACGACCTCGGCGGCGAAGAGTTGGACGTTGAGGATGTCTTCGGGAATCTGGAGGTCCAGGGCCTCGCGGACCTTGACCTGGCACGCCAGGCGGACGCCCGACCGCAGGTCGCGTCGGGAGAGGAACGGCAGTTCGGTCGGCAGGACGCGGCCGCCGCCGGCCAGCACGTGAACCTTGCAGAACCCGCACGTCCCCTTCCCGCCGCAGGCCGACGGAATGTAGATTTCGCCCTCGTTCAGGGCCTCGAGCAGCGACTGGCCCCCCTCCACCTCCAGGACCCGTTCGCCGGCGTTGATCGAGATCGGGCAGACGCCGTAATCCAGCAGGTAGCGCTCCGCGACCACCAGCCCGAGGGCCATCACCCCCAACAGCGCCCCGACCACCAGGATGCTCCACAGGAAGATCATGTCGCTCAGTCCAGCGAGGCCATGCCCATGAACCCCATGAACGCCAGGGCCATGACGCCCGTGACGATCATGACGATCGAGACGCCCCGAAACGCCGGGGGCAGGTTCGCGTACCCCATCTTCTGCCTGAGGCCCGTCATCAGCGTGATGGCCAGCGCGAACGCCAGGCCCGATCCCAACCCGTACCACGACGCCTGCCACAGGGTGTAATCGAAGATGTTAATCGCAAACAGGCTCGCGCCCAGGATGGCGCAGTTGACGGTAATCAGCGGCAGGAAGATGCCCAGCGAGTAGTAGAGCGTCGGGCTGAACCGTTCGACCACCATCTCCACCAACTGCACGAACGCCGCAATCACCGCGATGAACACGACGAATTGGAGATGCTCCAGCCCGAGCGGCACGAGCAACTGGTGGTGGATCACGTGATTCAGGATCGTCGTCGCGGTCATAACGAACGTGACGGCCGCCCCCAGGCCGAGGCTCGTCTCGTACTGCTTCGAGCACGCCAGGAACGAGCACATCCCCAGGAAGTAGACCAGGAGGATGTTGTTCGTGAAGACGGCGGCGAAGAAGATGATGAGGGCGCCGGGCCCGCCGGTCGGATCGCTCATGACTCGCCCTCCGTTTCCTCCTGGAGCCCCAGGGCGTAGAAGAGCGCCACGAGCAGCCCGAGGGCGATGAACCCGCCGGGCGCCATCTTCATCACGAGGTTCGGCTCGTAACCTGGAATCTCCAGCAGCACCCACGCCCGTCCGAACACGATGCGTCCGCTGCCGAAGACCTCGCGCACCAGGCCGACGCACGCCAGGACCATTGCATAGCCCAGCCCGTTGGCGAGGCCGTCGATGAGGCTGTGGTGCGGCCTTTCGTGCAGGGCGTACGCCTCGGCCCGGCCCATGATGATGCAGTTGGTGATGATGAGGCCGACGTAGGCCCCGAGGCGCTTCGACATATCCCAATAATATGCCTTGAGGAACTGGTCCACCAGGATGACGAAGGTGGCGATGACGGCCACCTCGACGATCATGCGGATGCGGCGGGGAATCGCCCCGCGCGCGAGCGAGATCAGCAGGTTCGACATCAGGAGCACGAACACCACCGCCGCCCCCATGACGAGGGCGTTCTCCAGCCGCGTCGTCACCGCCAGGGCCGAGCAGATGCCCAGCACCTGGATGGCGATCGGGTTGTTCCGCCAGACGCCGGCCGTGAACGTCAGGATGCCCTTCCGTTCGCCGCCCATGCCAGCCGCCGGATTGGGGACGTTAGCCGCCATCGCCGCCCTCCGCCGCGAGCACCTCGGCCAGCGTCCGTTCGAGCATCGCCTCGACGCGCCGGCTGGTCATCGTCGCCCCCGTGATGGCCTGGATGTCCAGGTCGACCCGCCCCGCCCGCTCGGCCACCGGCATGCCGCGGAACTGGTCGCGGAACACCGGCGTCTCGATCTCGGCACCCAGGCCGGGCGTCTCGGAATGTTTGTAGAACGTGACGCGGCGGACGGTCTTCAGATCGGGCGCCAGGGCCACGAACCCGTCAATCGCCCCCCACAGGCCCTTGCCCGTGAACGGGACGGCGACGGCGTCGTCGGTCCAGTAGGCCGTCCGCCCGGCGAGCGGCTGCTCGCGGACCGACCGGTCGAACCGCTTGAGGATCTCGTCGTTGTCGGCCTGCCGCTCGGTGACAATCGTGCGGCCGGTCTCGGGGTCGATGCGCTCCGTGCGGACGGTCGTCGGGATGCCGAGGACGTGGAGGATGCTTCGCGCCCGCTCGGCCCGCTGATTCTCGGCCCGGCGCTCGGCGGTCATCGCCCGCCCCGCCGTCAGCAGCGCCGCGCACGCCACCCCCACCCCCACCGCGAAGCACACCGTGTAAGCCGGTCCCCGTTTCACGTCTCGAGCCTCCGGGTCCGCCATCGAACCACGATCTCGTCCAGCGTCGGGGCGGCGATGTTGCCGAGCAGAATCGCGAACGTCACGCCCTCGACGTATCCCGTCAGGTTCCGGATGAGCACCACCAGGACGCCGATGAGCAGGCCGTAGACCATCTTGGCGGGTTTCGTGATGGGGCTGCTCACGGGGTCGGTCGCCATGTAGACCGTGCCGAAGAGGAACCCGCCCGCGAAGAGGTGCCAGCCCACCGGGCCGAACGTCGCCGGCGCCGCGGCGTGCAGCGCGGCCCCGAGCACCAGGAAGCCGGCGAGCGACCCCGCGACCGTCCGCCACGGCACCACGCCCACCAGCAGGAGGAAGGCCGCCCCCAGCAGGATGGCGACGGCGCTCGTTTCGCCGATGCATCCGGCGACGTTGCCCCAGACGAGGTTCGCCACGGGCTCCGCCTGCTCGTAGAACGTTTCGGGCGCCTCCAGGGCCGCCTTGCCCTCGACGAGCGGCGTCGCCATCGTGACGGCGTCGACGGCCGAGGCGGCGGTGTCGACGGCGGCGTCCGCGGCCCCGGCGTACGACTCCGGCGCGACGGCGTACTCCAGCAGCCGGCCCGGCCAGGCCGCCTTCGGCTCGATCCACGCGCCCATCGCCGTCGGGTACCCGACCGTCAGGATGCACCGGCCGAGCAGGGCCGGGTTGAAGAGGTTCCGCCCCGTGCCGCCGAAGAGTTCCTTGCCGAGGATGACGCCCGCCGCCACGCCGACCGCCACCATCCACAGGGGGATGCCGGGCGGCAGGGCCAGCGGGAAGATGAGCCCCGTCACGAGGAATCCCTCGTTGATCTCCTCCCGCCGCACGCACGCGAACAGGACCTCGATCGCCCCGCCCACCGCGTAGGAGACCAGGATCACCGCCAGCACCCGCAGGCCGAACAGGTACAGCCCCACCAACAGCGGCGGCACGAGCCCGATCACGACCATCGACATGTAGCGTTTGACGTCGAGCGGGTCGCGGACCCACGGCGGCTTGTCGGGTTCGGTCGCCGGCCACAGGTGAAACGCCTCGATGGCGTCGAAGAGGGGGCGGAAGAACCGGAGCGGCGTCCGCTCGAACGGCCGACGAAGCCGCGCAAAGAGACGCTCCAGCCCCTTCATGCGTCGGCTCCTTCCTGAGCGTCCGCCTTTGCGGCAGCCGCCGCCGCGGCCTCCGCCGCCTCCCGCCGTTCCTCGGCCAGGTCCTGCTGGGCCTGGAGGAACTGGGCCCGGAGGTCAATCTTCGACGGGCACACGTACGCACACAGGCCGCACCCCACGCACAGGTCCACGCCGAGCCGTTCCGCATCGTCCAGCAATCCCTGGTAGAGATATTTATGGACCATGTGTGGCATGATCCCGGCCGGGCACACCTCCTCGCACAGGCCGCAGGCGATGCACGCCCGCCGCTCGCCGCGAAGCGCCGTCGGCATCCGTTCCGGAAACGCCCCGCGCAGCCGCGACAGGAACGTCCGGCTGTACGACTGCCGCGACCCGCCCGGCCGGATCCAGCCGAACAGTGGCCGGCCACGCATCGGCGCCAGCGCGGTCAGGCCCGGACACCCCACGGGCATGCCCCGGACGGCGTCGTCGGCCATGCGGCCGGTCATGGCGCCGCCCAGGACGAGGCGCGCATCCTCCACGACGTCCGTGGACCGGATCGTCTGGAGGGGATACCCCGCCGGCAGCCGCAGGTGCCGCGGACGCCGCGCCGCCGGGCCGCCCACGGTCGCCAGGACGTCGAGCGTCGGCCGGGACGCCGTCAGGGCCCGGTCGACCGCCAGCACGCCCTCGGTCCGCAGGGCCCACACCGGCGCCCCGCCGGGGTCCAGGCCCAGGCCGCGGGCGATTAGCGCGAAATCGTCCATCGGGTACCGCAGCGGAATCGTCACGATCTGGAGAAACGCGTGGCCGCGGAGCCGCTCGTGCACCTCATCGGCGAGGGGCGAATCCACGTCCGGCATGACGAGGTAGATCGGCTGGTACTCGAGCAGCCCCTGGAGCCGCTCGAGCCCCCGGCTGAACGCCGACAGGCCCTCGCGGAGCATCGCCTCGCCGCGGACTCCGAACGGCTCCAGGCGCACCGTCGAGACGATGACCGCGCTCGGTGCCGCCGCCGGGTCCGGCACGGCCCCCGTGTAAGCGTCCTCGAGGAAGGCCCAGGCGCCGAGGTCGAGGAGGCTTTGCCGCGGGTCCGGCGCGGGCGGCCCCTGCTCCCCCTGCTCCTCCTCCGGAGCCGCCAGGTCCTCCAGGACGACGTGGCCCTCGACGGCGTCCAGGCGGACGGTCCCGCCCCGCGGGGCGAGCAGCGGCACGTCGAAGTGCACCGGGTCGCGGGCCAACACCTCCCCCGCCCGGACCGTCTGGCCGTCCGCAACGGCCGGGTCGGTAAACGTCAGGCGGCCGCTCTCGACGGGCAGAAAGAGGGCGTCCGGCTCGGGGAGCGTCTCGGTCGGCGACGCCGGCCGGCCCGCCAGCGGCACGTTGTACCCGCCTTGACGCTTCAGGTGCATCGGGGGCTTTCGCTTGGGCAACGCCGCCCGCGCGGCGGCGGCTCAGATTGAGATTATAGCAAAAGAGGTCCGGCCGGTGGGACGGTTATGCGGAAAAGTCCGCGCCGGCCGTCGCCCGACCGCAACGGGGGTGACGGTCGGCGACGCCCCGTGTCGGGACCGCGTCCCCACGGCAGCCGCCCCGCGCCGAGCGCGCGTCAGGGCGCCGATTCCGGCTCGAAAGCGAACCGGGCCCCGGCCCCGGCGGGCAGATACCCCTCGCCGAAGGCCTCCTTCATCTGCCGCCGCGTCTCGTCACCCGAACAGTGGGTGGGCGCCACGCGGGCGACGCCCATCTTCTTGAAGCGTTCGATGACCTGCCGGATGCGGCGCTCCGACGCCCCGCCCATGTGGAACCCACCCATGACGGTGTCCGGCCGGGCGCCAGCGTGCACCTTGGCCGCCTTCACGATGTCGACGATCCCCGGGTGGGCGCAGCCGGTGATGACAACCAGCCCCTTGCCCCCCTTCAGGTAGAGTCCCTGTTCCGGGATGCCGCCGTCCAGGACGCCGGTGGTCCACGCGCCCTTGCAGACCTGGCGGGGCTGGTCGGTCTCGACCACGGTGGCGCCGGCCCCGCGGACCTTGTGCTTGAACCCCTCCGGGAACACCTTCGGCAGGTACACGGTCACACGGGGATGGGCGTCGAGAAAGGCGCCGAGCCCGCCGGTATGGTCGTAGTGGATATGGGAGAGGACGACGGCGTCAATCTGTTTCGGGGCGATGCCGCACGCCCGCATGTTCGCCAAGAGGATGGGCCCGTCGCCGCCGGTGTCGAACAGGATGGTCTTCTCGAGCCCGGTGACGACGCAGGCGAATCCCCAGGAGGTTTTCAGGCGTTTGTCGAAGGAATAGTTGTCAAAAACGATTTGCACGACGATCTCCCCCCGCTGGTTGCGATCGGATGGGTTGTCTGACGGTTCGGCGGGGTGGTGATGTCCGGGGACCGACGCCCAGGCGGCGACGGCCAAGGCGGCCAGCGCGAGCGCGGCCCCGCCGCTCCGCCATCCCCGTCCGGGCGAACGCGCGTCGCCACGCATGTCCCGCGCCCTCCTTTCGGTTCGGGGGCGGACGGCTACTCGGCCGAGGCGTCGCACGCCGTCAGCGCGTACCCGTCGCCCCGCTTCTCGAACGAGAGCCGGAGCCGTTCCTCGGGCAGGCGGAGAATCGGCTTCCCGTCCGACGCCGGCGAGACGACGTGGGGGCTCACCGGCCGGCCCGGCTTGGAACGGGTCACGACCTTGCCGTCGGCGGTCTTGAACCCCCGGAGCCGCCAGGCGTTCTCGCGGAGCCATTGGTCGGGGGCACCGGGAATCTGCGGGCCGCCGACACAGGGGTCGGCTTCCGGCCGGAGGCTGCCGGCGTCCCCCTTGCCGAAGACCAGGAGGAAACGGTCCGGCGCCGGGGGCGGCCCCTCGAACCAGAAGGTGAAGCCCGCCTCCGCCATCTCCTGTTTGACGGTCTCGGCGGGGATGCGCCGGCGATGGCTCGCCTCCCGCCGCGACAGCGGCTTCTCGGCCTTGCGGTCCAGCACGTAGACGCACCCCCCCGGGGCCAACCTCTCGTGGATCTTGCCAAGCAGGGTCTTGCCATGGAAAAGCAGGTGGTAACTGTCCAGGAAGAAGACCACGTCGATGGGTTCGGGACCCAGATGGGGATCGCCCTTCTCGGTGAAGGTCGAGGGAAGAGAGGTGTTCGCGGGCAACGGGCCCCGTTCGTCCTTCTGCGTGGCCCATTCCTCCAGGACGATCTCCAGGCCCTCGCCGGACGCGTGCCCCAGAACAGGCTTCATCAACTGCCGCGCTTCGCCCAAGGCGATGAAGACCGGCCGCGCGTACGCCCCTCCGAGCGGGAGCAACACGCGCGACGTCGGCTCCAGGGGGAGGGGCTTGAAGGCATCCGGGTCCCGCCCCGGGCCCTCGGCACCCTTCGGCCGCTGGAAGATGACCACAAAGGGGTCCTTCTCGTGCCACACGTCGTCCGGGCAGTCGACGAAGGTGAACCCCTCCTCCCGCGCTTCGCGGACGACGGTCGTCTCGGCGATAAACCAGTGCTTCTTCTCGCGGCGAGCGCGTTCGACCCAGTCGCGCAGCGTCCCGCGGTGCCGGTCCACCACAACGAAGTAGCCGCCCGGTTTCAGGCACCGCCATATGCCGCGAAGCATCGGCCGGGGCTTGCCCATATGATGGTACACGTAGTGCATGTAGGCGACGTCCACGGTGCCGGCGGGCAGGCACGGATCGTCGCTGCGGCCGAGCACAGGCCGGACCTGCGCCACCCCGCGTTGCTCGGCGTCCTTTCGGATCGTCTTGACGAGGTTTTCGAAGATCTCCTCGGAGTACACCGTCCCCGACTCGCCGACGACCTCGGCGAAGACCCACGAATCGCGTCCGCGTCCGGCCCCGATGTCGGCCACGACCGCGCCTTCGCCCAGGCCCAGGCGGGAGAGGATGGCGCGCAGGGATTCCGCCCGATTCTTCGGCCGGGCCGGAGCGGCTTCGCCGGAAGCAGTCGCCGGCAGCACCAGCGGCAGGACCATCAGCACGGCCCCAAGGACGGCCAAGGCCCGTGCGCCGCTGCAGCGGCCGGAAAACCCCGTTCGTCCCAGCACGTCGCGTGCGAGCAGCATCGGCGCCCCCTTTCTCAGGTTCCGGGTATCCCCTAAAGAAGAAACCCGCCCCATTCCAACATGCGTCGGAGAAACGCCCCCGGCCCGCGCGCCCGGGCGTGCTACGACGCCGCCAGCCGCCGGGCCACCTGGGCGACGCGCCGGCCCAGGTTCCGGGCGGTCTCCAGCCCCGCCTCGTCGGCCGAGACCCCCGTCTCGTCGCTGCTCCACAGGGCCGCCCCGAAATGGGCCGTCGGCCGGCCGTCGCCGACCACGACCATGTCGTGGACCAGCATGGCCGTGTGAATCGCCTGGAGGGCGTACTCCTGCCCGCCGTGGCGCACGCCGCCGACCGCCAGGGCTCCGCCCACCTTGTCGCGGAAGAGGAACCCGTTCCGGCGGAACATCACGCACCGGTCGAGGAACGCCTTGCACTGGCTCGTCACGCCGCCGAAGTAGACGGGCGTGCCGACGACCAGGCCCGCCACGTCGCCGTCGGAGAGGAGCGGCACCAGGTCCATGAACCCGTCGTCGTGCGTGCACTGGAGCCCATCCCAGCACCGGCCGCAGGCGATGCATCCGTTGACCTCGCGGCCGGCGAGTTCCACCAGTTCGGTTTCGACGGCCTCGTGGGTCTCGCGGGCGGCGTCGAGGCATGCCTGGAGGGCATCCCGGGTGGTCCGGCCCTTTCGGGGACTGCACGAGACGGCAACGATCTTCACGGGGTCCTCCTCTCGGTCAGAGGTATGGGCTGCAGGCGTTGCCTGCACGTGCGATGGCGCATCCGGCCCCGCCGCACGGCGGCGGTCGCGGTCAGGCCGAGGCGAAGGTCTCAATCAGGATTTCGGCCGTCCATCGCGCGGCCCGTCCGACGGCCTCCGGGCAGTTGCCGCCCACGCCCTTGCTCACGTCCCGGCACAGCACCGTGCCGTAGTGTTCCTTGTACCGGGCGTAAAGGCGGTGGGTCAGATGGTGCGCCAGGCCCGTGCCGCCGATGAACCGGTCCTCGTTCCGCCATCGGCCGGTGAGGTATCCCATAATCATGGCGGACCCGGTGAAGGAGCCGCAGTTCTGGACGCCGACGGGCGTGGACCCGCCGTCGAGGCCGCAGCCCGCCCGGAACAGGTTCGGGTCCTTCGGGACGAACGGCAGGGCGTCCTGCAGCGCCGCCAGGGTGCACTGGCAGCAGTTGCCGTACGTGCCCTCGTACTTGCGGCCGAGGTCGTAGGCCTTCTGGATGATGGCCTGCGGGTCGCCGTCGATCCGGAGGTGGCTCCCCTTTTTGAGGGCGGGCTCGGCGGGATCGGCGGAGGCGGGCGCCCCGGCCACCGCGCCGGGGCCGGCCAGGAGCCATCCGGCCGTGCCGGCCGCACCCGCCAGAAACCCCCGACGCGTCGGAACCGCCAAGCGGTGGCGGCGCTGGTCGCGGCGTATCGTCATGGGCACCGCCTCCTCGCTCGGTAGCGTGTTCGCACCGGGCCGGGACCATCGCCGGCTTGGGCTCAAGGCTCGCCGGCGCCCTGCCTTGCCCCGAGACGGCCGGCGACGTAGGCGGCCACGAGTTGACCCGCGGTTTCGGCAGGCGCCCCGAGGACGGTGCGGATTCCCCGGTCGGAGAAGCGCCGCCGGGCCCGTCGCTCCATGCTGCCGACGATGAGCACCTGGGCCCCCTGGTCGGCGAGCCACTCGGGCACCACGTCCGGCGTGTTCGGGGGAACGGGGGTGGACCGCCGTCCCTGGACGATGCCCGTGTGGGGATCGATGTCCACCAAGGCGAACTCCTGGCATCGATGGAATGGGTCGGCCAGTTTGCCCTCGGCCAGCGGTATGGCAATGCGCATCGCCTGCACCTCCTCAACCGGAGCGGGTTGAACCCTATCGCGCGGGGGAAACCCGCGGCCTTATCACCAGCCGAACCGTCCGCCGCGACCGCGACCCCAGCCGCGACCGAATCCCCGACCCCAGCCCCGACCCCAGCCCCGACCGAATCCCCGACCCCAGCCGCGCCCGTAGCCGAACGGGCGCCAGGCGAATCCGGGGCCGTAGCGACCGACCGGCGCCATCCCGGCGTACGGACCCCACGCCACCGGCGCCGTCGGGCCGACCGCCGGCACGCCGTAGGCCGCGCCGCGGGGAATCGGGGTCGCGTAACCCGGCACACCGTAGCCGGCGCAGAAACCGGCCGCTCGGCCCGTCATCGGGCCCATGCCCATCGGTCCTGTTCCATCTCCCCATGGCATGATGGATCTCCTTTCTGCTCTGCCCGCCTGCATGGCCCCCACGCGCAGGCACCATCACGGCAAGATGCCCGCCGTGGCCGCGCACGTCAGGAAACCGGGAGCAAACATCGTGCCACCAAGAGGGTGCGTCGGACGTAGGCGCTTAACCCTGAATTGCGTCGGGAGTTACGCGAAACCGGGCGCGTTCCCTTCCCCCGCTCCGGCCGCGTAGCGGTGCGTTTCTGCGATGGAAGGGGCGCGAACCGTTGCAGATCTGCAACGCCATTGTCTGCGCCCTTGGACCCCGCGGAGCCGCACGTGCCTAGTTCCGGTGGCGTCAATGCACACACCCGCGCCCGGGTGCCGTGGAGATGGCTACACCCCCACGGTCATCGAGGACGAGCGGCCGGCGCGGGGGCGGGGGCGGGGGCAGGGACTCGGAGCGAAGGGTGCCCAACGAAACACGCGCAAGCCACGGGGACCGATGACGCACTGCTCTGTCGTCAGGCCTGCCAGGCAGCCAATTCCAGAGCGGGCATATCAAGCGGCCTGTTTCCGGCTTCGACAGGCCAACAGACTGAGGCCGCCGACGGCCAGCAGGGCGAGGGTGGCGGGTTCGGGAACCGTCAGCATCGTATAGCCGGTCAGGTCGCCCGTGGTCAGGTAGGAGAGGTCGTAATCCACACCCGGCGTGGCGTGGGTGATGGCGTCCCAGTCGGAGATTCCGTCGTTCCAGTACCGTATGGCGTCCGTCCCGCCGATCAGGTCCAGGAAATCGCCCAGCGAGTCATCGGCGTCACCGAAGAGGGCCAGCATGCCGCCGCTCGTCATGTGGATGAAACCGTCGTCGTCCTCGTCGTAGTCGATGGTCAGGGTGCCGGCGACGCGGACAAGTCCCCCGTCAGTGACGGTCAGCGTGCCGGCGCCGTCACGGCCAACGTCGAGGTTGCCGCTATTGGTCCACGTCGACCCGGCACCGGTCACCGTGGCCGTGCCGGCCGAAGACCCAGACCACCCCACATAGCCGTACGTATTGCTGACCTTTCCCCCGGCCTCAACCGTGAGCGTGCCGACAGCCTCATAATAACCAACCAATAGTGTGCCGCTGTTGGTCCACGTCGACCCCGGGCCGGTCACGGCGACCGCGCCGGTCGAATCCGGGTCGGAGCCAACGTAACCGGAGGCATTGCTGACATGGCCACCGGCCTCGACTCTCATGGTGCCGGTCCCGTGTTGGCCAACCTCAAGGTCGCCGGAGTTGGTCCACGTGGAGCCCGCGCCCGTCACCGTGGACGTGCCCGTCGAACCCCGATAGCAACCGAGGTAACCATCCGTGGACGCCACGCTCCGGCCCTCGGCGATGCGGAGTGTCCCGGTGTCCTTGTAGCCGACGCCCAGTATGCGGGTCCCGTCCACGTCCAGGTTCAGCGTACCGCCCGACCCGAAGGGAAGCGCCTGGCTCAGGCCGTGCGTGCCGTCGAAGAGGAGGTCGGCGTCCAGGAAGGCGCCCCCCTGGACCGTGATCGTGCCATTGCCGGAGAGGTCGCTCAGCGAGGCATAAAGGACCTTCGCGGTCACGAGTCCGCCGTCGGCCACCGTCAGCGCGGCGGCGCCGTCGTGGCCGACGTAGAGGTCGCCGCTGTTCGTCCACGTGGAGCCTGCACCCGTCACCATGGCCGTGCCGGTCGCAGACCAATAGTACCCCAACTGGCCGTCAGCACTGCTGACCTGCCCCCCGGCTTCGATGGTCAGCGCACCCGTGCCCGACTCGCCGACGTAGAGGGTACCGCTCAACGTGGCGTCGGCACCGCCGGCGACCGTGATGGAACCGCCGCCATCCGTTGTGACGTCATCGGCGGTCTCCGGCGTGCCGGAGTCGATGATGAGGTCGTCGGTGGGATCGGGCAAGCCCGCCGGGTCCCAGTTGTCCCGGATGAACCAGTCGTTGTCGTACGCCCCCGTCCAGGTGCGGGTCTCCGCATGGGCCGGCCGAGGAATGCCCCATGCCGCCAGGAGGGCGCCCACAAGGATGAGCCCCCGACACGCGCATCGCGAGCGGTCCATCGTGCCCCCCTTTCGCCGAACGTGTGTTCTTGGCCCGCGGCGGGACCTCACGGCCTGTATGCGGAGAAAATGGCTCCACCGGCCCTCACACGCAGGCCCGACCCGAAACGGCCACTCAGCCCGTCTCATTCACATGGGATTGTAAACCCGATTTCACGAAAAGCAAAGAGAAAAGTAAAGAAATGTGGGAACCCGATGATGCGGGCAGGGCAAGAGAAACGCCCACGGCGTCGGCCATCGGGCAATTGCATGGCAGGAATCGAGGGGCCCTATCGCAATCCCGTGCCGGAACCCGGCCCGGGTCTTTCAGCACGCGTTCAGCGCACCGCTCAGGCCCGACCCTGGCGATGGACCGCCCTCTCGCCCACGTGCATCGTGGACGAGCGGTCGGCGGGGGGCGGTTGAATGGGCCGGGGTTAGGGGCCGGGGAGTCCTGAAGCCCGTGTGTCCACAGGCACAGACGGACCGCTGCCCCGCTGCGAGACCAGCAGGCAAGAAACTCAACGCAAGCGCGTCAGGCCACCCGCCTCCGTTTTCGACAGGCCAACAGACTGAGGCCGCCGACGGCCAGCAGGGCGAGGGTGGCGGGTTCGGGGGTGAGGGTGGTGGCACCGAGGTCCAGGCCGTCCAGGATGAGGTGCCTCACGACCACGACGTTCGCGCCCGTGAGGCGAACGAGGCCGTCGGCGCCGATCGCCAGCGTGTCCAGGTGCTGGTTGGTGCCGAAGTGCAGTTCGGCGTCCTGGACGAGGATGGAGAGGTCGGCGTCGCCCGCCGCCCCCGCCGCCGTGTTCATCTCGGCCGCGCCGCCGAGAATCTCGAACAGGGCGCCCGGGTCGTAGTCCTGCGGTCCGCTGATGACGAGGGTACCGTCTCCGTTCTTGACGAATGTCCCGGCGCCGCCCAGAGCCCCATCATAGGTCCAGGTGCCGGTCGTCGCTTCGAACTCCACGTCGGCGTCGTTGGTGATGGCGCTGGCGAAAGCCGTCGTGTCCGAGAGTTTCAGGATCCCGTCCAGGACCGTGGTCGTGCCGGTGTAGGCGATGCCCGCGCCGGCAAGGACTTGGGTCCCCGTCCCGACCTTGGTCAACGAACCCGGACCGGTGTCATCCGTAAGTGCAGCGGCGTAGATACCGGACGCCGCCGATCCGAGCGTCAGGGCCGTGCCGCCCGCCGGGTCGGTGATCCGGAGGATGCCCGTCGTTCCCTCCAGCGCCCCGGCGGTCAGTGTACCTGCGTTAGCGGTGACCTCGCTGTCGGCCTTCCACAACACGAGCGTTTCGCCCACCGCCAAGTGGCCTCCGTTCTGGACCGCCACCGAACCTGCGCCGCCGGCCACAACATCACTGCCGCCGACGTACAGACCCCCCGTGGTGGTCCATGTCGAGCCGCTGCCCTCGACGGTCGCCCCGCCCGTCGAACTGGCGGTCGTGCCCACGTACGCGCAATGGCCCGTTGTGACCTGACCGCCGCCGGTGACCGCCAGCGTCCCGGCCCCATCGTACCCCACAAGGAGATCGCCAGTCGTGGCGGTGCACGTCGAGCCGCTACCGTCCACGGTCACGATGCCCGTGGAGGTGCCTTGGAAGCCTATGGCCACCCCGCTGCTCGCAACCTGCCCGCCCGCCTCAACCGTCAGCGTGCCGGCGCCGAAGTAGCCGACGCAGAGGTCGCCCGAGTTGGTCCAGGTCGAACCCGCGCCCGTCACCGTGGCCGTGCCGCTCGAACCCGACCCGTAGCCGAGGTAACCGTAGGAGTTGCTGACCTGCCCGCCGGCCTCGACGGTGAGCGTGCCGGCACCGCCGTAGCGGCCGACGTTGAGGT
>Ga0272441_10006606_pt1 | contig 19299 bp, 15 predicted proteins | sample SSMProp6N_FD_193582 | JGI IMG/M metagenome (GOLD analysis project Ga0272441, IMG submission 193582) | Marine sediment archaeal communities from Little Sippewissett salt marsh, Falmouth, MA, United States - SSM-Prop-6N | ecosystem: Environmental > Aquatic > Marine > Wetlands > Sediment ... | reverse complement strand
CACGCAACATCCTTGAACTGTTTCTGCGCAACTACCCCGATGACGAAAGCGGGCGGGCGTTGTTCGAGCGGGAGTTCGGTGGGGCGCGCACCCTTGAGAACATGGGTGAAACCGCCCGGAACCTGATTGCCGACGAGAGTGCGCCGCCGGAGCGCCTGGTGTCGGCCGCCCGATCCCTGTTCGGCGCACTGGTGCGCGCGGACAGGGCGTCCGCGGACAGGGCGTCCGTAGACACGCACGGCCCCACGGCCAAACGCCTCCTGGAGAAGGCCATCGAAAAGGACCCCTCGTCAGCCGCCGCGTATCAGCTTCTTGCGGAGGTTCTCGTCAAGTTGGACGACGTTGCCGGCGCTCAGGCCGCGTTGGCGCAGGCCGACGCAGCGGGTGTGGTGGATCCGCGCCTAAACGTGACGCGCGCCTCTGTGGCCTTGGCCGCGAACGATGTCGCGCACGCCCGGGCGCTGTTTACGGCAACCGCCCAATCCGTTATGACAGCGGACAGGACGTCCGCGGACAGGATGTCCGTGGATGACGTCAGCCGGTGGGCGAACCTGTTCGCCGGGCGGGGCCACCTCGACGTGGGCCTCGACATTCTTTCCGAAGCCATGGCGCACGAAGCGGGTGCGCAACAGCCCGCGCCGGATGACCGCAGCGCATTGGGCGTCGAGCGGGTGGCGCTGTGTGCGCGCTACGGCGATTTGGATCGCGCGCTATCGTTGCTGACAGCGCTCGAATCCGAGGTGGGCGGCACGGCCGATGTGCGCGCAACGGTAGATGACCAGAAGGAGCGGCTGGTCCAACTCCTGCTTCGTTCAAACGTGACGCCGCACCACGAAGAGGCCAAACGCCTGGTTCAGGAACTCCGGCGTGACAATCCCGGAAATGCGCGTTTTCAACTGCTTCATGCCCAGGTACTCATGAACGAAGCCCCCCCGGACTACGCGGGTGCGCGCGCCGTGGTCATGCCGCTGATCGATTCAGGCCGGCCGGATATCGACGCGTTGACCCTCCTGGCGCGGATCGCCGTTCGCGAAGGCGACTTGATGGAGGCGTTGGGCTGCGCCGAACGTGCCGCGGCCACCCGCCCACAGGACGTTCCGGCGCAGCTTTTCTTGGCCGAAACGCAACTCCAGGCCAAGCGCTTCCCTGAGGCGCAGGCCACCCTCGAGCACGTGTTGACGATAAGCCCTGAGGAACCCCGTGCAATGGAACTGCTGGTGCAGGCCTACATCGCCACGGACCGCCTTCAACAGGCCGGGGACATGCTGGCCCGGCTCGAGCGCGCGGCCGCCGAGCGCGCAAAGGGCGTAGAGGGCCCAGAACCAGACGCCGGGGGCCTGACGCTTCTGCGCAGTAAGTTGGCCGCTGCCCGAGGCGACAACGCAGAACAGGTAGAAGAGATGCTTCGGGCGCGGTACGTGGCGAATCCCGATGACTTCGAGACGTTGCAGGAGCTTGCGGCGGTGGTCGCGCGGCGCGGACGGCATACGGAGGCGGAACAGCTTCTAAGGTCCTTTGCAGAAGATCACGCGGACGGGGTGTCCGGCGCGGCCGCGTGGGTGGCGCTCGGGGAATACTACCTTGGCAGAGCGGACACGGAGTCTGCGGACAGGGAGTCTGCGGATCCCGCGAGCTTGAAGGCGGCGTCGTCGGTGTTCACGAGGGCCTTGCTCGCGCAATCCGATTATCCCCCGGCGCTGCGTGGCCTCATCGATCTGCAAATGCGGGCGAACAACTTCACCGAAACTCTGGCGTTGTGCGACCGCTATCTCAAGGCGCAACCGGCTGACCCGGATGTGCTGTATGCAAAGGCGTTCTTGCTAGCGCGGCAGGATGATGCCCTCGAGGAGGCCTTGGATACTATTCAGCGCGCCCTGGCCGTCGCCGAACGACCCGCGCACCTGTCGCTTCGCGGGCTCATCTACCTCGCCCTGGGGAGGCATGAGAACGCGCTCGAAGATCTGCAGCGCGTTGAACAGAGCCAGGGCACCAGTTCCGCGGAGTTGGAGCTCGCACTGGCCGACGCCTACCTGGCGGTCGGCGAGCGCGACCTGGCCAAGCAGTATTTTGAGTCGGCCCGGCGCAGGTCGGCTTCGGCGGACAGGATGTCCGGCGAGAGCCTGAATGCCGCACGGTTTGAGCGCCTCAGCACCCTATTTCAAGACGAAGACGGCACCCCATGACGCACGCGTTGTGGGGAGCACGAGGCATGCATGTCAAACGGATTGTCTGAACAGCCGCCAGCAGAAAAGGCCGCACCGGTTCCGCAGGTTCCGGCTGTTGTCGGGGCAGTGCTTATCGCCCTTCTGCTCGCACTCATGTACTGGCGTTCGAGCCGCCTGATGTACGGAAATTGGACCCTAATCGATTCGTATTACTCCCACGGGTTTCTTATCCTTCCGATCAGCCTCTTCCTGGCCTGGCGCAAGCGCCGTGAAATCCTCAAAACGCCTGTCGCGCCCACGTTCTGGGGTTATCCGTTCGTTCTCGGCGCAGTGGCGCTCTTGCTGGCGGGCGACTTCTTCGGGTTCTCGGTGTTCGGGCAACTCTCGATTGTGCCGATGCTCGTGGGGCTGTGTCTGGTATTGCTCGGCAAGGGGCACTTCAAGATCCTGTGGTTCCCGCTCGCGTTCTTGTTGTTCATGATACCGATTCCTGCTTCGATGACGCAGAGCATTGCACTCAACCTGAAGCTGTTTGCCACCGAATGTGCGGTCCTGGCCGCGCAGGCGCTTACGTTGCCCATTATCCGCGAAGGTTCCTTCGTCCATTTCGGCAACGACCATTTGCTCATTGGCGAGGTGTGCGGCGGGCTCCGTTCGCTAATCGCCCTGTTTGCCATCGGCGCCCTGATGGCCTACTTCAGCAAATCGCGCCTGTGGGCCCGTTTCCTGATCCTGGTGTGCTCCGGGCCGATCGCCGTCATCGCCAATGTCTTCCGCATTCTTACGCTCTGTGTCGTGGGCTATTTCTGGGGCAGCCGGGTTGCCGCGGGCACGTTTCATGATGTGTCCGGGCTCTTCATATTCGCCGTCGCCTTCTTCCTGTTCTTCTGCCTCGAGGCCCTGGTGCGGCGGCTGGCCCCTGCATCGCCCTCTACGGACAGCGCCTCGCAGTCAACGGGAGGGCCATCATGAAACACTACCTCGCGACGCTCCTGATTCTATTGGCGGCCGCCGGAGGGCACCTGCACATAGCGCGCGCCCAGGACCAGGCCGCCCGCAAGCAGATCCCGCAACGCACACTCGATATCCCCAAGGCCATCGGACCTTACGTACAACAGGGCGCGGACTACGAAGTGAGCGAGCGTACTCGCCGCGTGCTGGCGACGAGCGGCATCCTGATCCGCAACTACGCAACCTCCGGCGGCAGGCAAATCCAACTGACCATTGTGTACGCCGGGGCCACGCGCCGCAGCCTGCATTTCCCCGAAGTCTGCCTCGTGGGCGACGGCTGGGAGGTCCGTGAACAGGAGACCATGCCCGTGGGGTTCTCGTTCACGGCAAAACGGTTGGTGTTGGTCAAGGGAAACCAGAAGGAGGCCGTCCTATACTGGTTTAAGACCGGCGATCGCCTGACCGGGAATTTCTTCGTGAATACGTGGCATTGGGTGCGAACGCAGTTTCTGGCAGGGGCGGCTACGTCGGCGATGATCAAGGTCAGTGCACGCATTGGCAACGAGGAAGAGAAAGCGGTTTTCGCGGCATTGGAGGGCTTTGCCGCCATGGTCACGCCCATTCTGATGGAACGTATCGAGTAAGCGTGAACGCGGGCGGCGGGAAGTGTAAGGGCCGGACCTCTTGCTTGGCCCGCCGCGGCGACGGAAAAGGGTGATGGTATGAAGCGCTATCGACTGACCCCGGTTGTGGTGTCATGTGCCCTGGTGTTGGCCGCAGGCTGCAGCGGCCGCAAGAGCGAGCAGTACCGGCGCGAAGGGGATACGCTGTTCTACCTCGGCAAGTTCAACGAGGCCGAAGGCGCCTATCGGCGCGCGGAGGAGGTCAATCCCAGAAACGCGCTCGCCAAGGTTGGGCAGGGCCGGTGTTTGCTGGTCCAACAACGCTTTGACGAGGCCCTGGCGCAGTTCCGGGCCGCCGCTGAAATCGATCCGAACGCCGAACTTGCCTACCAGGAGGCGGTGCGCCTGCTACTCCGCAACGGCGCGTTGGAAGACGCGCGCGCCTTGGCCGAGAAGTATGAAAGCGTCAATCCAGAGCGGGGCGGCATTCTGCACGCGTATGTCCTGCGCGAGTCCGGCAAGAGGGCGGAGGCCATCGAGATGCTCCAGGGACTGCGCGATCGGTTCGGGGATTCCGTGGACGTGCGGCTGAATCTATCCGCCGCATATCTCGCCGTGAACCAGGTGGACCAAGCGGAGTCCGAAGTGAAGGCGATCCTCACGGATCTGGATAGCGAATCGACGGCGGCGCGGATGGCGCTGATCGACGTGTATCAGGCCCAGGGGAAGATCGCGGAGACCGTCGCGGAGTTTGAGAAGCTGGTTGAGGAGCGCCCGGACGACAGGGGATTGAAGTTGGGACTGGCCCGGAGCCTGTTGGCGGCCGGCCGTGCTGAGGAAGCCGAGGCCATCGCGCGGCCCGTTTGCGAAGAGCAGCCTGATTCCGGGTGGGCCAACCATGTCCTGGGCTCGTGCTTGCTCGCACGGCAACAGTACGCCGAAGCGCTCACGTATCTACAGAAAGCGGCCGCGGCCATGCCGGCACAGAAGGAGGTCGCCCGCAAGCTCGCCATTGCGCGGTCGGGCGGGACGACCGGTGACGACAAGGCCGAACCAGCCCCGCCCGCCAAGGCCGTCCCGGGGCCAGAGGTCCCTCAGGAAGGGGCCGCGCCCGATTGGCGCGACTTGTGGAAACAAGCGCAAGTCAGATCGCTGGTCAGCGGGCGGGCCGAGTATCTGAGCCAAGGGGGGCCCAACGTTGCCGAGACGCTGGCCCTGGCGGCGTTGATCGCGGGCAAGCGAGATCTCGCAAACGAGCTGGCCGCGGACCTTCCAGAGGACTCGCCGCTGCACGGCTACTTCCGGGCGATCGAGAGCAGGCGGCTCCAACAGCTCATCGAGTACATGGATCAATGGAACGAAACGGACGCGGAGCGGTCCGTACTTCGAGACAATGCCTTTGGATTCGGCCTGGGCCTGTTGGGCGGCCGCGGGTATGCCATTCACGTTCTCTCGACGTGCCGGGCTGCGGCGCCGGACTACGGGATCACACTCTACAATCTGGCCCAGGTGTTTCGCGCGGCCCGCATGCCCCAGTTCGCGGCCAAGTGCTTGCAGATGCTGGTTTCCCAGGCCGTGCGAAACATGGAGGCCCATTCCTTGCTCTATGCCGTGCTCCGAGAAGGACGCTTGCCCAAGGAAGCGCAACGGGCCGCAGAGACCACCTACAGCATGTTTCCGAGCGCCGAGGAGGCCGTGTTGAATCTGGCCCAGAGCTACCTGGACAATGAACAGTTCGACCTGGCCACGAAAGTCCTGAATCGAGGAATTCAGAAACGCCCGAACAACGCGGCATTCCAGGTGGCCTTGGCGCGCGTCATGGTGCATTCCGGAAAACCCCAAGAAGCCCTCGAGTTGCTCCCTGGAATCGAAGCGGCTTCTGCGCTCGCGCGTCAGGCGTCGATTACCAAAGCCTTCGCGGCCGCGGGCCTGAACCAGTGGCAACAGGTCGGCGAGCTGGGGACGGATATCGACGAGAAGACCGTCGCATTGCCGATGCGCCTGCTCGTGGCGGCCGCATGGATTCACACCGGACGTGCCGAGGACGCGCGCGCGCTGATCGAGAAGGCCGAAGGCAGCCGCGCACGCGCAGGCAAACCGCTGGCGATCATACGCGCAGCCTTGGCCGGCAAGGCAACGGCGGACGCCGCTCCCGAACCGCCCAAGAACAGCGATGCCGCGCTGGTGCGTGCGTTGCGGGGAAGCCCTGCTGCACTGGGTGAGTTTGCGTACGGTACCGCCTGCCTGAATGCGCGCATCTATACGGCGGCGCTCGCGGCGTTGCAGCACGTCCATGAGGAACTCGGCGGGAGCCCGGCCTTGGTAGGTATGATCCTGGCAAGCATGGTCCATGCGGTTCCGCAAGAAGAACGCAAATCCCAGGCCACGGCCTTGGTCGAGCAGCATCCAGCCATGGCAGCCGCCTGGCTGGGCTTGGCGCGGGTGCTGGAGACCCTGGACGACGCGGACGGGGCGTCCGCGGACGGGGCGTCCGCCGCGGCCGAGCGAGAGGCATTGGCAAAGGCCGCAGAGACCGGACCCGATCAGGCGGAGGTGTGGCGTCAGTACGCCAGGTTTTTCGAACGTCAAGATCAACTGGCCGAAGCCGTCGCCCCGTACAGGCGCCTTGTGAAAATGGCCCCGGAGGATGCCACCGCCAACAATAACCTCGCGTATTGCCTCATGATGACCGGGGGCGACCTTGAGGAGGCGTTGCGCTGCGCCGAGGCCGCGCACGCTAAGCGACCCAGCGACCCGCAGATCTTGCATACCCTTGGCGTCGTGCAATTGCGCAGAGGAGACCTGGATCAGAGCAATAGGAACCTGAGGCTTGCGCTCGAATTACGGCCGGGCGATCCGACGTTGTTGCTCGATTTCGGGCAACTGCTTATCGCCCAGGAGCAGGTCGAAGAAGGACGGAGGCACATCGAGCTGGCGCTCCGATACGCCGGGCAACTTGGGCTCGATTTCCCGCGGCGCGCGGAAGCCGAGGGAATCCTCTCGAAGTCCTAAGGACCCGAAGCAGTGTCTTCGCAGAAACGTCTGGCCGTGATCGTCGTCAATTATCGAACGCCGAGCCTGGTTTTCAACTGCTTGGCGTCGCTCGAACCGGAGATCGAGCCGGGACAGGACGTGGTCGTGGTGGTCGATAATGATTCGAAGGACGGATCGGCAAAGCAGATCGAGGCCGCGATTGTGGAAAGGGCCTGGGCGCCGTGGGCGCGCGTCGTGCGGTCCCCGGTCAATGGCGGGTTCTCCGCAGGGAACAACATCGGGATAGGCGAAGTGGCAGCCGAAGCGTACCTGTTGCTCAATAGCGACACGACGGTCAGGCCGGGCGCGGTTCGTGAGCTGCTCGATGCGTTGCGGGCCAATCCACGCGCCGGCATGGTGAGCCCGCGGCTCGAAGGGCCGGACGGAACCCCGCACGTCAGTTGTTTTCGCTACGTCTCACCGCTCGGCGAGGTAATTCGGTCGGCAGGGACCGGCCCTGTGACCAGGTTGATGGGCCGCTTCGACGTGCCGGTCCCGCCCGCCGATGCGCCGACGGATTTCGAGTGGACCAGCTTTGCCTGCATACTGGTGCGGAACGAGGTCTTGCAGGAAGTGGGCCTCATGGACGAAGGCTACTTCATGTATTACGAGGACCTCGACTTCTGCCGGCGCGCCCGCAACGCCGGTTGGGGCGGGTTGCACTGGCCGCGTGCGCGCGTGGTTCATCTCCATGGGAAAAGCAGCGAATTCTAGGTCCTGACCGCGGCGCGGAAACGCCGCCCACGGTACTACTATGAATCACGCGCCCGCTACTTCGCGAAGTTCTACGGCCGGGCCGGGCTGTGGGCGGCCAATCTGCTCTGGCTCGCCGGCAGAGGGATTGCGTTTGTTCGAGAGGTAGCGGGCCGGAAGCAACCGCATTGCTGTGAACGGGAGTGGCTCGATATCTGGACGAATTGGTGGCGGCCCTTGAGGCCCCGTGACGCCACCGGGGCTTAGGCCAGTGCGCTTCGCTTCAGGCCGCGGTGGGGCGAGCGCGCCCGGTGGGGCGAGCGCGCCCGGTGGGGCGAGCGCGCCCGGTGGGGCGAGCGCGCCCGGTGGGGCGAGCGCGCCCGGTGGGGCGAGCGTCCTCGCGAGCCGTCGTGAGCCGCCGAGAAACAGGTGATCGCCAAAGAAACGGGATATGCGCCAAGAGGAGAGAGGATGACCACGACGGCGTCACGTGACATGGGCGTAGTCGTCATCGGCCGCAACGAGGGCGACCGCCTGCGCCGGTGCCTGCATGCGCTCGTGAACAAGGCCGCGCGCATCGTATATGTCGACTCGGGCTCGACGGACGACAGCGTCGCGATGGCGCGCGCGCTTGGTGTGGATGTTGTCGAACTGGACATGGCGACCCCCTTTACCGCGGCCCGGGCACGCAACGCAGGACTGGCGCGCTTGACGGAACTGGCGCCCGATATCGGGTACGTTCACTTTTTTGACGGGGACTGCGAGGTGCTGGACGGATGGCTGGACCGCGCCTTGGCCGCCATTGACGCAGACTCGCGTGTTGCGGTTGTGTGGGGCCTGCTTCGAGAGCGCCACCCTGAGAAGTCCCTGTACAACCGGCTGTGTGACCTCGAGTGGAAGTGGAGCTGGCCCTACGGCGAGGTGGACAACTGCGGCGGCATCTCACTGATGCGCATTCAGGCCTTGGGGCAGATCGGCGGGTTCGACCCGAAGTTGATCGCCGGCGAAGAACCCGAGCTGGCCTATCGCCTGCGCAAGAACGGATGGAAGATCTTTCGGATAGAGGCGGAGATGGCGCTTCACGACGCCGATATGACCCGGTTCTCTCAATGGTGGCGACGCGGCGTCCGTGCAGGCCATGCCTACGCCGAGGGCGCCTGGCTTCATGGCCGGACCACGGAACGCTACTCGGTGCGCGAGACGCGGAGTATCTGGTTCTGGGGCCTGGGGCTTCCTGTCGCGGCGTTGGCCCCGGCAGGGCTCTCGAAGGGGTGGAGTCTGCTCTTGCTGGCCGGGTTTCCCCTATTGGGCTACCGGGTCTACCGGTTTGTCCGGAGCAAGGGGGCCGGACCCCAAGATGCGTTTCTGTATGCGGCCTTCTGCGTCTTGAGCAAGTTTCCTGCCGTGGTCGGCCAAGTCACGTTTCTCCTGTCGAGATTGGCCGGGAAACCGCGTGCTTTGATCGAATACAAATAGCCAACCAAGGGTACAAGGCGAGGTTCGAGTTTGGATAGGACGATCCTATGACCCGACGCACAAACAGCGAGGGCGGTGTTCCGCCCGGGCAGCATCCTGGGCCCGTCGGCACGAAACGCGCGATATACGCTGTGGTGACGGTTCTGGCGGATGCAGCGGCCCTGGTGTTGCGGATCACGCGCCCGCTGTCCGCGCGGGTCGTGCGGCTCGTGCGTTTGGCGCAACTGCGATCCAGGACCCGCGGCAGCATTCCCGCGACCACCCAGTTTGACGGCAGAATCGATGCGACCCCCGGCGCCCGTGTGGACCTGGGAGCGTACTGCCGCCTGGGAGATAATGTGTTTTTTGAGACGGTTGGCGACGGCCACATTAGACTCGGCACGCACGTGACCGTCAACACGGGGTGCGTCATTGTTTCCTATTCACATATTTCAATAGGCGATGAAACACTCATCGGGGAATATGTGAGCCTCCGAGACGCCGGCCATGGCACGGGGGCCGGGGCGCCCATGCGCAAGCAACCGCACACGACCGCGCCGATCGCCATTGGCGAAGATGTCTGGATCGGCCGGGGTGTGGTAGTCTTGAAAGGCGTGAGTATCGGCGCCGGGGCCGTCGTGGCCGCGAACAGCGTCGTGACAAAGGACGTGCCGCCTCGCGCCATTGTGGGCGGTATTCCCGCTGGCGTGCTGAAATTCCGAGACGGCGCCCCAACGCCCCCAGGGTAACCGCAAGGCGACGCGCCGGTTGCGGCGCATGAATCGAGTACGAAGGAATGATTGCGTTTGACTGTCCCTATTGCGACAACCACCTCGAGGTGCCGGATGAGTATGCGGGCCGGGACGGATGGTGCCGGGCATGCAAGCAGCTTATCATCGTGCCGGCCGCTGGCGAACCTGTCCGGACACTCGAGGACTTGCCCATCGAGGAGCGGTGCGCGCGCCTGCAACGCAAACTCAAGTATGCGGCCACCAAGGCGGATCGCGCCGCCGCCACCGTGGCGGGATATTACAGGGCCTTTGCGGCCAGCCGAGCAAGGAAGGACGAGAGACTGGTACGCCTTACCGCGCAGCTCGATACGGAACGCGCGGGACGGCGCGATGCGGAGGCCTCTTTGCAGGCGGCCCAGGCCGTGATCGAACAACGGGAACGTGAACTGGCGGCAGACAGGACCGCGTTGCAGAGCTTGCGGGATCTGTCGCCGGACCAGCCCGGTGCATCGCGGGATAGGCCTGCGGGGGAAAGGCCAATGACCCTGCTCGACGCCCAGCTGGATCTTCACGAGCCGCAGACGTTTCTGGCGCGACTGAGGACCCGTTGGGGCTCGGGCCTGAGAAGGAACCGCAAGGATGCCGGGCATGCTCGAGGGTCGGCGCGCTTGGCCGAAGAACCCGAGGGCCTGCCCGCGGTTCGGGTCAACGGCGAGGCACCACCTGGGGCCGACGGCGAGGAGACGGCTCTCGCAACGGTGGCCGGGGAAGCGATAGACCCGAAGCGTACTGCGGACGATGACAGCATGACGGATGCCTTCTTGCGTTTTCTCGGGCAGCGGAAGGAAGGCTGACGGTTTGGCCAGAGGAGAACGATGCGCAAACTCATCGTGACATGTAGGTGCGGTCAGCGGATGCAGGTGCCGCGATCCGCCATCGGCAAGACGGGCGTGTGTCCCGCCTGTGGCCAACGTGTGCGGGTCACCGCCAGGAATGCTGTGCCACAGTCCGCGCGGCGAAAGCCAGGCTTCATTGAGGGCAGATCCTCGTGGTGGCGAGGACAAGAAGAGCCTTCGGAGGAGGCCAAGCAACGCTTCGGCGAGGCCGTGGATCTGTACTACGCCAAGCGCTACGCCGAGGCCCTTGCCATTTTCGACGTGCTCGCCCGGCAGTACCCTGGCAATCCTGTCGTCGAGCGCGGACGGAGCCAGTGCCTTAACGCGATGGAGCGTTCCTCGTTACCGCCGCTGGCGCAGGGACACCTTCTCCCGGAATCGCAGAAGGAGCTGAATCCGGACACCGTCAAGGACGTCATTCTCGATAGGATGATCAATGGCGCCCAGGATGAGATTCGACTAAAGGCCGCTGAACTTGCCTGCAAGATCCTCGGGCTTTTCGACCACCGCGATAGGCACACCCCTCTGCCGGGTTCGGCCGGCGACACAGGGGAGGTTCAAGACGAGGGGGCAACGCCTGAGGAGCCCGCTCCGGCCGAGGACGCTGCTGCCGTGCCTGGTGAACCCGGAGATGGCGACGGGTCTGCTTCGGAGGACGAGGCCTAGGTTGCCAGGAGCGGGGGAACGATTCGACGGCGCACGACGTGAGAGGCAAAGGTCTGCGGTATGGCGGCCCCGGGAGGTGTGAGCCCACCGCTTCGACTGTCGCGCGGGAGCAATGAGCATAGGGACGAGCATGGTCAGGGAACCCATTGCATATCTGGTCGCCGAGTATCCCGCGATCTCCCACACCTTTGTGTTCCGGGAAGTGCAGGCGCTACGCCGTGAGGGATTGGAGGTCAAGACCGCCTCCGTGCGCCGCACGGAACATCTGGACAAGATGACGCCCGCGGAGCAGTCCGAGGCGGCCGCGACGTCCTTGATCAAAGACGCGCCACTTGGCCGGATCGCACGCGCGCACGCCGGGATGCTCGCCACGCGCCCATGGGTCTACGTGCGCATTCTCGGCAAGGCGTTGGCCTTGGCCCTGAAGACCCCGCTACGCCTTTCAAAGGCGATTGCGTACTTCGCGGAGGCGGTCGTCCTCGTGGACTGGATGAAGCGTGAGGGGGTGCGGCATGTGCACGTGCATTTCGCCAATCCCGCGGCCACCGTGGCGCTGGTTGCGGCCGCCGGCCGCACCATGTCGTACAGCTTGAGCGTTCACGGTCCGGACGTCTTCTATGACGCGCCCGGCAATCTTCTCGCCGAGAAGGTGGCGGCAGCCGCGTTCGTGCGCTGCATCAGCTTCTTCTGCCGAAGCCAGCTTATGCGGCTGGCCTGCTTTGAGCAGTGGGCCAAGTTCCACGTGATCCGGTGCGGGGTCGACGTGCAGGAGTATGGCCTGCGCCAAGCCCCCGCCAACGCGATCCCGGAGATCTTGTGCGTCGGCCGGCTGGTCCCCGCGAAAGGACAGCACGTGCTGCTGCGCGCGTGCCATGCGCTCGTTGCGCGCGGCGTCCCGTTCCACCTGACCCTCGTCGGCGACGGGCCGGACCGGGGATCGCTCGAGGCGTATTGCCGGCAATTGGGAATCGCGGACGCGGTAACCTTCAGCGGCGCGGTCGGGCAGGACGCCGTCCACGCATACTACGACCGCGCGGATCTATTTGTTCTGCCCAGTTTTGCCGAGGGACTGCCCGTGGTCCTCATGGAAGCTATGGCCAAAGGGATTCCTTGCATTTCGACGAGGATAGCGGGTATACCAGAATTGATTGAGCATCGGGAAAACGGCCTTCTCTTGGCGGCATCGAACTTCGATGGGCTGTCGGACTGCTTGGCGCAACTCCTGTCGGATGGGCAACTCCGTTCCGCGTTTGCGCACAGCGCGCGGCAGCGCATCGAGGCGGACTACGACCTTGTGCGGAACTGTCGGCGCATGGCGGAGCTTTTCATACGGTATGCGAATGGCGGCAGGACCCGGGCGCACCAGGATTGAGGTAAACAGCGGACTATGATGGCGCTCGACATTGTTATTCTTGTCGCAGGAGCGTACCTCGTTCTGATCAACGCGTACCTTGTACTCGTCACGGCAACGGCCTACCTGTTCAAGAAACGGAGCGATCCAACCGCCCCCCCGATTACTGTGGCCGTGCTCATACCGGCATACAATGAGGAACTCCGAATCGGCGCGACCGTTACGAGGCTCCAGCAAGCACGGTATCCAACCGATCACTACACCGTGTTCGTCATCGCGGACAACTGCGACGACCGCACGGCCGAACTGGCACGCGCGGGCGGGGCCACCGTGCTGGAGCGCTCAGAACCAGAAGATCCGGGTAAAGGCCAGGCATTGGACTGGTGTGTGAGAACCCACGCGGCAACGCTCGCCAAGTATGATGCCGTGGCCATCGTGGACGCGGATACCTATGTACACCCGGATTTCCTCACGGAGGTCTCTGCCAGTCTGTCCTGTCCTGACGTCGACCTCCTGCAAACCTTTGACGGTGTGGCGAATCCCGACCAGAATTGGCGGACCGCCCTGACCTATGCCGGGTTCGCGCTCATCAATCACGTGCGCTCGTGCGGCCGTAGCCGGCTGGGGACCTCGGTCGGCCTCCAGGGGAACGGCATGGCGTTCCGCACAGACCTGCTGCTCAAGTATGGTTGGCCGGCCCAGTCTGTCGTGGAGGACGTCCAGTTCTCCTTTGACTTACTGTTTGATGGTCATATTGTGCACTACAACCCGGATGCGATTCTTACCTCCGAAATGCCTGCAACCCGGCACCAGGCCGCGTCCCAGCGCAGGCGGTGGGAACTGGGCCGGCTGCAGGTGGCGTGGCGGTATGTCCCGAAGCTTCTGAGGGCGTTTGTTGTGCGGCCGAGGTGGCGCTACCTCGATGCGGCATTTTACCTTCTAGTCCCTCCCCTTTCCATGCTTGTCATGAGCGAGTGCCTGCTCGTGCTTCTGGCGTTGCTCTGGCGGCCGATTTGGCTCCCGCTGGCGTTGGCCTGCGTGTTAGGGACGTGCTTCCATGTGGGCTCCGGCCTCTACATGAGCCGGGTGCCCAAACCCGTGTGGCTGGGTCTGCTGGCCGTGCCGCTGTTCTTGTTGTGGAAAATCCCGCTGTATGTGAAGATGCTGCTTTCGCCGAACGAGCGCACATGGGTCCGCACGAACAGGAATGCGGAACTCAAAGGGAAAGACCGCAAATGACCACGGAGCCGGCAGGGCATGCACGCCACCCTCGCCTCCGGATCGCTTGCCCGAAAGATAGGGCAGGACAACCTGTCGGGGGCCCTTGGCCGCGATCAGGGTTTCTTTCTCGCGTAACGTTTGGCTCGCTGGCGGCGCAGATCATGGGCGCGTTCGTCGAGGGCGCCGAGTGCGGGCGCCAGCATGTCCTTCAAACGCACATCACTCTCGCTGGGATGCTCACGCTCGGCGACGGCCTTGTGGCAGTTCATCACCAGCTCGATTTCTTCGAGCGTCATACTGCCCATGTCGCCGCTCTTGACGTTCGTGATGGCGTCCCGTAGCAGTTTCTGTCTGCGTCGTTCCTGGAACGATGGGGGCGGCGCTCGGTGTTGGGCGGCCAAGGCCTGTCTCTTCTGCTTGGCATGTTCGATGCGCGCGGCCAACGCAGTTTCCTTGCGCGGCGGCGATTGCCCGGATTCCGGCTCTGGTGCGCCGGGCTCGAATCCAGCGGACGCCCCCTCATGCAGTCGCTCGGTCAACGCCGCCACCTCCTCCAAGGTCAAGTTACCCAGATCTTCCAAGGACATCGCCAGGATCTGCTCGGCCGCTTGGATATGGGCCGTGGGCAGTTGAGCCCCTGAAAGGATCCCCTCTTCCAGGTCTGAGCCGGCCAACGATGAGGCCGAAGGCGGTGTGACGCCGGTTTGGCGAAGCTCGTCGAGTTGACGTTCCCGGCTCCGAATCTCCTGCACATACATGGTCACCCGCGAACGGGTAAGGTCCAGCGCGTTTTCCAGGTGGTCCAGCAAGCGATTCCATCGCCGTTCATCTTCAGTCTTGCGTCGTTCATCCGCGGTCTCGAGCAGTTGCAGGATGTGCACTACGGCCGCATCCGCTTCCGCCTTCCGTTTCTCGAGTTCCCGGAGTTCCTCGCGTATCTTCGCTTCGGCCTTAGACATCTTTACTCAAACCCGTGCTTCAACACCCTGGAGAGGCCCCGTGCCACCCAGCGAATAGTAACACAACCCGCACCCGTTCAAGTATCCTCGAGTCAGAATAGAAATTGGACCCGGAGCAAAGGGAGAACGCGTCTTCTCGCCGATGAACGTTCCCGCAGGATAGGCCTGCGGCGTTGAAGGGATGGACCTCATAGTATGAAACCCGTCTGTGTGACTAGGCCCTTTGACTCTGATACCATCTGTTGTCATCCTTCATCCTTTGGCTGATGGCTGAATGCTGATAGCTGAACGCGTAAGAGAGGAGTAAGCATGGGCAACGCCCCCCGTTTTCTGATCATTGACGGTTATCCGAAGGAAAGCCGCGACAAGTTCCGCGAGGTCGGCATGGCGCTGGCCTGGGAACTTTACCGGGACATGCTGCTGGCCTATCTGCCCGATGCGGAGTACGATGTATGGCTTTCGAGCGACCCGGGCGTGACGTCGCCGACGGACGCGGTCCTGCGCACCTATGCCGGGATCCTGTGGCCGGGCTGCAATCTGACGGTATACGCGCAGGACGACCCGCGCGTCACGTGCCACCTCGAATTGGCGGAACGCGCGTTCGCCATGGGCATTCCGGGCTTCGGGACGTGTTGGGGCATTCAGGTCGCGGTCGTGGTTGCGGGCGGCGAGGTCGGGCCGCACCCGCTAGGGCGTGAAATGGGCGTCGGGCGCAAGATCTATCTGACCGAGGCCGGCCGTGCGCACCCCATGTATGCCGGGAAGGCCTCCGTATTCGACGGGTTCGTAAGCCACGACGACGAAGTCAAGACCCTCCCGCCGTCGGCCACCTTGCTTGCCAGCAACAGCTACACACGCGTGCATGCGGTGTCGGTCACGCACGGGCGCGGCACGTTCTGGGGACTCCAGTACCACCCGGAATACGACGTGCACGAGATGGCGGCCCTCATTCTGGCGCGGGAAGAAAAGCTCATCCAGTTCGGCCACTTCGAGGGTCATGACGACCTTGTCCGCTACGTGAACGGATTGGAGGCCTTGGCGGCTCAGCCCGACCGCAAGGCCGTGCGTTGGCAACTCGGCATCGACGACGACCTCCTCTCGGCGCCGGTTCGGCAATGTGAGTTCATCAACTGGATCGATAAGCTCGTGCTGCCCACGGCCGGCCTGCCGCCTCGCGCGCAACGCGCGTGCTGAGAGCGATCCCGCAACGGCCGACCAGGATGACGTTCGCGGCCTTGTGGACGGGGCGGTGGGGCGAGCGTCCCCGCGAGCCGAAGGCACGTGCGTGCCCGAGTCTGCACCAGGTTTCCGCGTGACACCCTGAACGCCGGGCAAGTCTTGCGCTTGCATAGATGACCGGCCTGGTGATACATTAGGTTCCAAGCAACGGCGCGGTGTTGGGCAACCGGAGGGGGAGACATAGCCGATGGCACAACATGATTTCGACGCATTTCGTGAGGACGGCTCCAGCCGTCGCGCCGCGCAGATCTGTCAAGCCATAGCGGAACTCCGCCCGGTGGCGCCGCAGCCCGTCGTGATTGTTGGCGACGATCAAGGCGGGCGAACCCGGTTGCTGCGCGCCGTGGTCAACCACATCCGTGCCGCGTCCGAGAAGGTCATCCTTGGCTACGTCTCGCCGGATCAGTTCCCGGAGGAGGTCCGTGCATTGGTGCGCGACCCCTCTGCGATTGAACGGGCGGAACAGGCCATCTTGCTGGTGGACCGCCTGGATGCCTTCACCGAGGGCCTCGAAGACCTTGAGGCGCTTGTGCGAATGTTCCTGGAAAACCACCACGCAGTGATTCTCACCAGTACCCGGCATCCAAACCGCCTACAGAACATCGGCGAGGGACTGCGTCTGGCTTTGGGCAACGGGCAGTTCGTCGAGATCAGCGCCCGCCCGAGCACCGCCCAGGCCGGGCTCAGTCGCGGTCGCGAACCCGAGACCGAAGAAGAAGCCGCCGTCGACACGCGGGAAGAGGTCCGGCGCCTCCGCCACCTGCTCGACAGGGCCCACAAACAGATCGCGTCCGTCTCGTCGGCGGAAAGGGAGTTGCGCGCAGAACTCGACATGCAGCGCATCGCAAACCAGGATCTCAAGTGGCGGTTCAAACTGGCCAAGAAGTGCGCAGAGGGCGACCGGGGGCAAGTCCAAGCGATGCAGGAGGAACTCAGGCGCGCGCGCTTGGCCCTGGCCCGGGTGTTGGGCGACCCGTGCAAGGCCGGGTCTGAGTCCGCCGCCGAGTTACCCGATGCCGAGGGCGAGCCGAACCATCGCGCGACGGCCGCGGCGCGCGAAGCCGAGCAACTGCTTGCAGAAATGACCCAGAGCTGTGCCGGGACCCGGGAAGAGATCCAACATCAGGCGCAATGGATCGAGGCGTTGGAGACGGAGAAGTCGGCCTTGACCAGAGAGGTCCGAAGCCTTCGGGAAAGGCTTGAGGCGGTCGAGGGAGAGCATGCCCGGGCGCGCAGCGAAGCCGACGCGTTGGTCGTGCGAACCGAGGAGCTTCGCAACGCCCTCGACGCGGACCGGGAGCATCTCACCCAAGTCGAACAGGACTATCAGCAACAGGCAGCGGAACTGGGGGCGGCGCGCAAGCAGCGGGAACAGGCCGCCGCGGAAGCCGCGGCGGCCAAGGCCCTGGCCAAGCAGCTTCACTCGGAACGGGACGAGGCCGTTGCGGAGCGCGACGCTGTTCGCGCGCAGTTGGACAGCGCGATCGCGAAGCACGAACTGGTTTCGGCGGCCGCAGGGGTTTGGGGACCTGAGCCGGACCGGGAGAACCCGGTTGAAGAGGAGGCCGATGCCCTTCAAGATCTGGTGGGCCTGCTGAAACGCGTTGAGCGGGTGGAACTGGAGAAGTCGGCCCTTGTGCAGGAGTTGGCGGAATACCGGGAGCAGCTTCACGCGAATCGCGAAGAATTGGCGGCCGCGCTTGCCCAGCGGGATGAATTGAAGCAAAGGGTCGACAGTGGTGCGGCCGAATGTGAGGCACTCCGCGGGGATCTCAACGCGGCCAAGCAGGCCGGGGACGCCCTCAGTGATGAACTCAAACAGGCCCGGGCCAGCCAGCGCGCACTTGAAGACACGGCTGAGTCGCACCAAGCCACGGCCAGAGAAGCACAGCAGGTCCGTGAGGAAATGGCCGTTCGGGCCACGGCTGCCCACGAAGAGGCCCAGCAGCTTGCGGCCCGAATCGAGACCCTTGAATTGGAGAAATCGTCCCTGGCCGACGAGACCCGCGGGCTTCACGACCAAGTTCGAGCGGCTCGTGAGGACGGGGCACGGGCCCGCGATGAAGTGGCGACGCTGAACGGACGCGTCCAGGGGCTTCTCGGCGAGCTCGAGGCGTACCGCGGGCGTCTGGCCCAGTCTGAGGAAGAGCACGGCACGCGCGTCGCGCAACTCGAGGCCTTGCTCGAACAGCGGACAGCTTCGGCTGCTGACGTAGAGGCCGCGCAGGCCCAGGCGCGACACCTTCAGGCCAAACTGGACGAGACGGCTGCACAACGCGATGACTTCAGGGGCCAGTTTGAGAGCAAGCAGGCCGAACACGAAGTGCTGGCGGTTGTGACGAAGGCCTCCCGGGAAGCGGAAGAGGCCCTCCGGGCAGACTTGAGACAGGCCCAGGCTCACCAAAGCGAACTCCAGGCTGAGGTGGCATCCCTGCGGGCGGCGACACAGAAGGTTGAGGAACTCAGCGCCCGGCTTGAGTCGCAAGAGGCCGAATGGGAGCAGCGGACGGCTGCGCTCACGCGGCAGCGCGATGACGCCCTCGAGCGGCTGAAAACCCTCGAAGTCGAACTTGAGGCCACGCGACAGGTTCTTGGGAGGGCCTCAGTCGAGAGGGCCGCAGCGACGGCAGACCACCTATCGGAGGGCATGCGTGCTGCTGATGGCGGCGCGTCTGGGCCGCCCTCTGTCCAACGCCTGGACATTCGCGCCTTCGATGCCGAGGGGAACAAGCTCCGTATCGGGGAGAGCCTGCGTGCCGCGGGCGTTCTTAGCCAAGACCAATTGGACGACGCCTTGTCGACCCAGGACCAAGGCCATCGGCAACGGCTCGGGGAGATCCTGGTCGACAAGGGGTATGCGGACGAGGACACGATTCTGCGGGCTCTGGCTGGGCAGTTGGGGGTGTCCTTTGTTCGGCTTCGCGAGGAGCTTATCGACCCCGATATTGCACATCTTCTAAACAGCAAGATCGCCACGATGCATCACTGTGTGCCCATTCACGCCACTGCCGAGGAACTGACGCTGGCCATGGCCGACCCGATGGACTTGATGGCCATCGACGATGTCGAGCTTGCCACCAACCGCCAGGTCAGGGTCGTCGCAACGCCGGCAAGAGACATTGAGCGCGCCCATGTGACGTACTACGGCACGCAGTGACGCGCCCGGACCTCTCAAGGGCCGGAATCCCACAGGCCATGCCATCTGACCTCTCCTCATCGTCGACCAAGAACTCAAGCAACTGTTTAGCGGATTGGCGTGAAGGCCATGTGATTCCGTCATTGCGAGCGAAGCGAAGCAATCACGACCGGAAATCAC
>Ga0272441_10006605_pt1 | contig 19300 bp, 15 predicted proteins | sample SSMProp6N_FD_193582 | JGI IMG/M metagenome (GOLD analysis project Ga0272441, IMG submission 193582) | Marine sediment archaeal communities from Little Sippewissett salt marsh, Falmouth, MA, United States - SSM-Prop-6N | ecosystem: Environmental > Aquatic > Marine > Wetlands > Sediment ... | reverse complement strand
AAGATAGCATTTTTTGATGCCAAACCATACGACCGTAAATCATTTGATGCGATAAATAAAATTTTTGGTTTTGACATTTCCTATTTTGACACACATCTTAATGAAAAGACCGCCGAATTAACATTTGGCTTTGACGCTGTTTGCGTTTTTGTAAACGACACATTGAACAGGCCGGTTATTGAACACCTTATAGAACATGGTGTTCAAGTAATTGGACTTAGATGTGCCGGGTATAACAATGTAGATTTTAAAACCGCCTACAATAAAATCCATGTCTTACATGTACCGGCCTACTCACCCTATGCTGTAGCTGAACATGCTGCAGCTCTCATATTATCACTCAACAGGAAAATCCACAAAGCTTACTACCGTACACGCGATGGCAATTTCTCAATTAATGGTCTGTTGGGTTTCGATATGCACGGTAAGACTGCGGGAATCGTAGGTACAGGCAGAATCGGCAAATGCCTTATATCCATACTTAAGGGTTTTGGTTTAAATATACTCGCATACGATAAGTTCCCTGACCAGGAATATGCCAAAAAGATGAAAATATCCTATGTCTCCCTTGAAGAACTAAACGAAAAATCGGACATTATTTCTTTGCACTGCCCCCTTTCCCAGGAAACTAAATACATGATAAACAAAAATTCAATCAACAAAATGAAAAATGGCGCCATGATAATTAATACTGGACGAGGAAAATTGATCGATACCCAGGCATTGATAAATGCCCTTAAACTTGGCAAGATTGGCTCTGCAGGCCTTGATGTATATGAAGAAGAAAGCGAATACTTTTTTGAAGATAAATCAGCTGATATGATAACAGATGATATGCTTGCTCGTTTATTGACGTTTCCCAACGTTTTGATAACGTCACATCAAGGGTTTTTCACAAATGAAGCAATGCAAAAAATTGCAGAAATTACTCTTAGCAATTTCGAAGAATTTTTCGAAGGCGGATATTTGAAAAATGAGATATGCTATAAATGTGAAAATCCATGTTTGAAAGACCAAAGCAAACGTTGCTTTTAGTTTTTCTTGTTCCATGATGGCGGGGAATAGCGTTTATCATTGAAGAATTAAAGAAACTATGAAAGCCAGGTGCTCCGAGGCGAATGTGTTATAATCGCCTCGGCGTGATCGCCGCTGGGGCGTCACGAAGATTTTGAAAAATATGATATAGGAGCAACTGGCCATGAAGACAATTTTAGCCATCGACCTGCCCCACGGCAAAAACTGCTGGACCAAAAAACATCTCCAGCAATTAGAGAAAATGAACTTGCCCTTTGAAAATATTGATAACCCCGGCGATCTCTGGTGCGGCCAGTTATCGATGGAACTCAAACAATTTAATGCTTTGCACATTTGCCTGCAACAAACCACAGAAAAACTAGACCAACTCAACAAAAATGACGATCCCGTCAAATTATTACAAACGGCGCCGGGCATGGGGCCTCGAACCTCCGAGGCCGTTGTCGCCATTATCGACGACCCGCACCGCTTCCGAAATTGCCGCCAGGTATGCAACTATGCCGGCTTGACGCCGCGCCGCTATCAGTCCGGCGAAACCGACCGCTCCGGCCGGATCAGCAAGCGAGGCAATCCATGTGATCGAAGCTCTTTTACTGATCGAGATCGAATAACGTCGAGCCTGGCGGACACCTTGGGCGTCAAAAGCCCGTATTAAAGAATAGGCCGACGACCGTATACGTTTGATAGGACTGCGAACCAATAAAAAATAACCGCAGCAACCTGAATAGGAGCATGAGACGACTGATCATTCTGGAGCAACGGAAAAGGTACGTAAAATGAAAAAAGAAAATAATCAAAATTAACCATTGACACATCTGGCTTCATAGGAGGTGTCCAGTACATTTATTACCATTTATTACCATAGCGGCCTGTTAAATCAGGGAAATCCAGCGTTAATCTGTGTCAAAAATATTTTGAATTTTACTCTGTAATTCTTCTCTTTGATTTTAATATTTAATATTACATCCCATCTGGTAAATCTGGTAAATCATGTCTGTTTTTCTTCCTCTTCCTTCGCGCCCTTCGTAATACAATCCTTCATTTTCTTGTTTTTTATGCACGCTTTTTAAATTCATTCGCTGTAAGCCCAATAGTTTCAATATCTTATCACTCATTTCTCCGCTGGCGAACATCGAGCTTCATTCACCGCACCTGTTCTTTGATCGCCGTTCCGATAGGACTTTTCGTCATTCGTTATTCTCCCACGAAAAGTGTATATCTTGCGTCTTGATCTCCTATGCTCATTCAAATTTGGTTGCGGCTCGTCCGCCCTGTGTGCTTCATGGTTTTATCTTTTTGCATGTAGCTCGACCGTCCTATGGCCTCGGTGTCCTTCGCCTGCCCCTCCGGACCCACCACTATTTCCCCAGCGCCGCATTAACGTCGGTAGCCTGAAACACACCTGGCAAAAACGAGTAAATCATAGTCATTTCCGAGTAAATCACGCGCACTTCTGCGCTTCTTGCGCGACTTCGCCCGCACTTTTTATAAGATTTTTTACGATTATTTAAGAATATTTAAGAATTTCACTCTTTTTATCCGGCGCCCATTGCCGGTTATATCAAACAACTCTCAATTTTTTACGGCAATCATTGCCGCTAATTTCAGCTCGTTTTTTTCAATACCACCAGCGCCGTATCGTCAAAGCGTTTGGTAAGTCCGGCAAATTTACGCATTAACCACAATATATTTTTCGCCGCCGGTTCCGCCGCCATCTCCGCTGATTCTCGTAACGCTTGGATAATCCGAGACTTACCAAACGATTCCCGCTGAAAATTCACCGCATCGGCCAATCCGTCGGTGTACATAATCAAAATATCACCTTTTTGCAGATCGACTTTCTGAAGCTGATAGGATGTTTTGGGATCCAATCCGATAATGGTCCCCCCTTCGGCAAGGCGTATAACCTCTTGGCCCCTAAGCAATAACGGAGGTTCATGCCCGCAGGTGCAATAGGTCAAAAACGAATAATCCGGCGCCAAACACGCGCAAAATAGCGTGGCGAATTCTCCGAAAGTCGTGTCCCGGCAGAACATCCGGTTCACGCGATTGATCAACTCGTCAATCTGATCGTACTGTTCGGCATACGCACGCAAACCGGCCCGCAACGACGCCATCGCCAGCGCCGCCGCCGGCCCCTTACCCATTACGTCACCTATAGTTATAATAAATCGCCCCGCATCGAGACTGATAAAATCATAAAAATCACCCCCGACTTCATAACACGGCACGTAAAGACCCGCCACGTCAAAACCGGGAATATGGGGACTTTTCTGCGGGATTAAATGCTGCTGAACGGCCCCGGCCAGTTTCAATTGCCGCGCCATCCGCTCACCTTCCAGCGCCTCTTGATAAAGTCGAGCATTGATAATTGCCACAACCGACTGCGCCGCAATCGTTTGCGCCAGTGAAATATCCGCCGGCGAAAACTGCCGCTTACGCTTGGAATAGAGCCGCAATAGCCCTATTCCCTTGTTATGGTACGTTAAACCTATGGTAAGACTGGAGATAAGGCACTCTTTTTTGATTTGGGAGTGGTATTTTTTGAAGTTGGGGTGGTAGCGCATATCGTCAATGATGATGGTTTCGCCGTCGAAGGCTCGTTTGTAATGTGTGCTCTCACCGACAGTTACGGGACCTTTGTTGATGTAGGCGTCGCTGAGGCCGAAGGTGGCTTTCAGGGGCATTTCGCCGGATTCTTTGTCCAGCAGACGTAAGCCGGCGGCATCAGCACCTATAGCGTTGGCAACGGTTTCGACCACAATATCTAGTACTTTTTGGAGGTTTAGGGGTGCGATTAGGAGTTGACTGGTATGCAGGACGCTGCTGAGGTCCCGATTGAGTCGGCGGACCTTGCGATCGAGTCGGGCGGCGGTTCTAACTACTGCATCTACAGGTGTTTGCTGTTTGTTTCGGTTCATTTTATTTCGGTAAGCCCATCACTCATTCTGGGGAAATAATCAGATTATAGCGAAATAGGGCAAATAATCAAGCAAAGAGGGGATTAGTTGACCGAAAGTATTATTATTGCTATACTTGTAGTTAATTATGATATGTATTACCTAGCGAACACCCCCAAGCTCCGCTTGGCGGTGCCTCCCCGTTAAAAGCGGTGAAAAGTTTAAAAAATCTTAAAAATTTTTATCAGCAACGTTCATATTGGAGCAAAATAGTTGGCGGAAAAGCCCATAAAAGTATCGATTGTGGTGCCGTTATACAACGAAAAGGAGAATGTTTCGGCGTTGCTGGAGGCGATCGGCGAGGGGATGGCGCCGGTGGATTATCGTTGGGAATTGATTTTGGTTGACGACGGCAGCACCGACGGGACGGTGGAAATTCTGGAGCAGAAGCAGAAGGGCCGTCCCTATATAAAGGTCATTGTGTTTCGGCGGAATTTTGGACAGACCGCGGCGATGGCGGCGGGATTTAATTATGCGGTGGGCGAGGTGGTGGTGCCGATGGACGGGGACCTGCAGAACGATCCGGCGGACATACCGCTCCTGGTGGCGAAGCTGGAGGAGGGGTACGACGTGGTGAGCGGGTGGCGTAAACAGCGTAAAGACAAGTTATTTACGCGGCGGATTCCTTCGCAGATCGCCAACAAGATAATCGGGTGTATTACCCAGGTGAAGCTGCACGATTACGGATGCACGATGAAGGCGTACCGGCGGGAGGTGGTCAATCATTTGAATCTTTACGGGGACATGCACCGTTTTTTGCCGGCGCTGGCGCATTGGAGCGGGGCCAAGGTCGCCGAGATGGTGGTGCATCATCGGCACCGCGAGAGAGGTCAAACCAAATATGGCCTGGGGCGAACCCTGCGGGTGATTTTGGATTTGGTGACGGTGAAGTTTTTGGGGACGTTCGGCAATCGGCCTTTGCATTTTTTCGGCGGGATAGGTCTTTGGTCTTTGTTATTGTCGTTTCTAAGCGGGGCGGTGGTTCTCTACATGAAATTCGGTCCGCCGAAGACATCGATGAATCGAAATCCCTTGTTAATCCTGACGGTGATGCTGGTTATCATGAGCGTGCAGTTTTTACTGATGGGCCTCTTGGCCGAGATGATGTGCCGGACGTATCATGAGTCGCAGGATAAGCCGACGTATGTGATTCGGAAGATCATAGAATCGGAAGAAGAAGAGAGGGATTAGGGACTAGGGAAGATGTTGAATTCTGAATTTTGGATTTTAGATTTAAGAGGTGGATGATGACGGGTCGGGGGATCCGTTGGTGACTGATCCGTTGGAGGATGGATCGGCGGGGCATCCGTTTGATGCGATACAGGAGGGGATGGAGGCGGCGGTGTGGGCGATGCGAACGGCGGCCGATCCGAATATAACAGTAGCGGCGATTGATACGGGGGTGGATTATAATCATGTGGATCTGGCGGATAATATTTGGAAGAATTCATTGGAACAATCAGCCAATGGCTTAGAGGGATCAGCCTGTGGCTGAGAGAAAAATCAGCATTTTAGACGGGTGAAATCAGCTTTTTGCTCATAGACAACATTTGTTTTATGGGTCATACTTCAAGTAGAGATATTAGACACTGATGGGCACTGAGCAACACTGATTAAGAGTTTAAACCAACGAGTTGTCGTTGATATAAGATATGGTTTTCCGTTAAGATTTATTATATTCATTTATTGAGAAGAAAGTGCGGGCGGGCCTTTCGGGGCCTGGGTTTGGAAAGGTGTCAATTATGAAGAAACACATCGGAATTGTGACAACGGGCGTTATTTTATTACTGGCGGCGAATCTGCCGGCGACGATTATTGAGTTGCCGCTGAATTGTGCGGGGACGTATGATACTGGTCCAGGATGGTCAGTTGATTTTGACCTGGGCGATGAATTTACGGATATTTCACATGTCTATATTGATTGGTCTGGGGAAATAACTGCAGCCCGGGCAGTATATTATAATAATCCAAATGATTCGTTTATTGTACCAGTCGGAATTACTACACACATAGGTAATCCACCTAATTGGAAACATACCGACTTTTGGGGAGGCGAATCCACATATCCAAATGCACAAACATTTGATGTAAAATCGGAATATATATATGGCAAAATGCCCTGGTCCGAACTGTATGATGGTAAAGGTAATATGAAAATTTACTATTCTGCACCAGGGTTAATGGAAGGATATATTATCGAAAATGGTTTGGTAACACTAAATAATGCAAAATTGATTATCGATGGGACTTTGGTGCCCGAGCCTACAACAATTTTTTTATTAGCTATTGGTGTAGGTGGAATTATAATGCGAAAGAAGATGTTTTGATCATAAATAAGCATTTCAGGTTTTAGGGTGAAATTAAAAAAGCTATTGTAGAGGGCAGAAACATGTTTAGAGGGAAGATTATTTTATTTGTAGTGTTAACATATATATTAACTCCACAAGAGAAAAGTATTTGGGCACAAGACAAACCAGTACTAGAATATGAACCAGGAGAATTATTAACCCTAACGTTGCATAAATTTATGCAACTATAGGGTATAATTACCCGGCGGGTGCGGGTTCGGGGTACGGCCGGACGTCCGGCGGGGGCGGCGGAAGACACCCCCAAGCAGAGCTTGGCGGCGCCGCCCAGGCGGACACGAACAAGACGCAGGGGTCGAGATTAGCCCGGAGGAATTGCAGGAGATCATCGACTGGCTGCTGAAGTATCAGCCGCCGGGGTGGTTGGAGTTTTTGAAGATGCTGTTGGGGGGGGTTGACTAATAAGGGATTTTTTTGATGGGGATGGGGATGCGTTGGTGTATCGGTGGATATTCAAGTGCAAATATAGACAGCATGTTCGGTTTTGGGGCCGAACATGCCTTTTGGTTGGGTCAGAGGATTTTAGTAGTTTTGGAACATGTTGAGGTTGGTCCACCAGTTTGCGGGTCGAGGGACGCGGTCTCTGAGGGGCCAACAGTATTCGTGGGTGTCGAGCCAGTAGGGCAGGGACTGGACGTGCTGGTCGAGGAAGACGGCGTTGGCGCTGCCGCGGCAGAGTCCCCAGTTGGGGTAGAGGTCGGCGGCTTCATAGACGGCGAAGGATTCGGAAACCTGGCTGATTTCGATGTCTTCGGAGGGGGCCAGGTGATAGGTGGCGAAGGCGCCGTTGTATTGATCGGGCAGGAGTTGGGAGCCGTCGCGATAGCGGATGGCGGAGGGATTGTAGCGGCTGATGATGTTGTTGTTGCTGAGGACGGCGTTGGAGGCGCTGCGTTTATAGATGTTGAACATGATGTTTTCTTCGGTGAAGCTGAATATTTGACCGGGATTTGCCTCGATGTTGCCCAATTTCGCCGCGACGCCGAATCGGGTTTTATGGGGTTGACCCAGGTAGCCGTTCATGCTGTAGGTGTATTGGGGGTCCATGGGGATGCCATCGACGTGTCCGACGTGCTGGGCGCCGAGGCCCGATTGAGCCAACTTGTCAAAGGTGGGGCAGAGGTGGATTTGTTTATCGGCGATGTATTTGAAGAAGGCGCCTTCAAACTGGGGGTTGTTTTCCAGATTTTCCAGGCGGTTATGCCAGCGGCACCAGGGAGCGGTGCTGGTGGCCCAGTTCCAGTTGTGGTTATAGAGCCAGGTATAGGAGTTGGGAAATCTTTGGTCGTGATCATCAAGGTAGATGGAAAAGGCGGCGCCGTAACCGTGTAAGTTTGATTTACAGAGGGTGTTGCGGGCCTGCTCCTGGGCATGGGACAACGCCGGGATCAGGATGGCCAGCAGGACGGCCATGATGGCGATGACCACCAACAGTTCGACGAGGGTGAAGGCTTTTTTTCTTAACATCATTACTGCGCTCCTTTCAATTTTTATAATTTTTCGTGATGTTTTTTTTTAAGCTCTCTATTAAATATTACCCTTTAAAGAGGGGTGTCGGCCATGAGCAAAAGGCTGATTTTGGGGTTCCGAGAGGCGGAATTTGATATCAGCCTATGGCTGATGGGGTATCGCAAAGGCTGAGTTTTATCAGCCAATGGCTGAGGATTAGAAAAGTAGTTAGTATGAATATGGTATCGTTGGGCGACCTGCTTAAATGGGCTGCAAACCACGCAGTAAGAGCGGTTATAGTGCGGCGCAGGTGAATACGGTATTGACGATCGGCACGCAGATGCAATTGTTGGAAGACGGCGGGGGCTATAAGGCGGTGATGGAGATTCGGAAATTTACCGGATCGCTGGACAGCGCAGGTTTTGGTTATGAGATTGTCAGCGCTATCGATCCGGCGAGTACAAATTGTTATCAACTGGAGGCGACTTTTAACGCCGGCGGTTCGATTGATTTTAAGGCGTATTACAACGGCACGCATGTAGCGGGATTAGATTATAGCGATACGACGAATCCGGTTGGTTTTAACGATAGTGTGGTTTTTGCTTTGGCGACGAATATCGGGCAGCATGCCTATTTTGATAATTTTGCGGCGGAGGGGGCGCCGGTGCCGGAGCCGCTGACGATGTTTGGTTTGGGCCTGGGCGGGATGATATTGTGGCGCAGACGGAGGTCTGAAAGTTAGGGCAATTTAAGTTTTAGTGTTCCAGCACAGGATTTTGGCGAAACTTCACTTGGAAGATATAAGGTATCTCCTTCGGCCAAATAATTTCTAGCAGAAAATATGTTTGTTGCAGTTTTTTATAAGCCGGGAAATTTGGTTGAGGTCATCCAGTGGGCGGCGAGAATGGCGAAATCGAAAAGGTTGACGGTGCAATCTTTGTTGATGTCGCCATAGATGGGCTCGGAGCAGATGTCGGTGAGGCTGGCGTGGGGCGTGCCGCCATAGGCGCCGATGTTGATGATGCCGCCGGAACCGTAGGGTTCTTCGGCGATGGGGAGCGTTGGATTTCCGGCGTCGATACCGGGGCTAAATTGAGTGTCCTGAACCCATTGTGAAGTTGCGGGATCGTAGCGTCCGGCGTTGGATTGGAGGTGGTAGTCGAGTCCGGATGGGGCGAAGAGGGGATCGGAATCGAAGTTGCCGGTTCCCAATCCTTCCCAGCCGAACTGAATATCACAATAATTACAAAAGGTGTCGCCAAAGCCTTCGAGCTGATAGCCTGCGCCGCCGGTGTTTTGGTAAATGATGGTATTGTTTATTTGGGCATGATTAACCACCACACCATGATCATCGTTATCGGCAATGGTGCAATTTTGTATGGTAACGCGGGGAGATTCGGTCCAGAAAGTAATCCCGCCGCGTGAGTTGCCGGTAATCAGGCAATTTTGCAGAATGAGAAAGGGATCGCCGCTTTTACGATAAACGCCGCCGCCATCGCCAGTGGCTTTTTCGGTGATATTATTCTGGATGGTGGAATCATTAATTTCTACTGCGACATTACCGGCACAGATAACGCCGCCGCCTTGTCGGGCCTGGTTATCGGAAATAACCGAATTTGAAATAACGACAGGAACGTTTTGGGAGCCGAGGTTTTGGCATAAGATTCCGCCGCCGAAATCCTGGGAGATATTAGCGAAGATATTTGAATTTTCGATGGTTAGGTGAGGTTCAAGCGACATGGTACTTTTATTAAATTCGGTGGCGACGCCAAAGACGCGGCAAGGGGTGGCCAGATCCCAGGAGTATAGGTTTTTGATAGTCGAGTTATAGATATCAAGCGAGGCGTACTGGTCGGCGTGAATACCGTAGATCAGGTAAGGGGCCCAGCCGTAAGTGAAGTTGTTTTCGATGGTGCAATTTTCGCTAAGGAGTTGGGCTTCGTTGGTGACGTTGATGCAGACAAAGCCGCTGTAAGCGAAATTTTCCCGAAAAAGGCATTGAGTCATGCTGGTTTGAGATGAATTTTCACAGCGTACCAGTTCAAACTGTTCAGCTCCAGATGTGTAATTGCCAACGAATTGGCACTGGTCGAGGGTGAGGATGGAATCGTCGTAGCACAAGATGATATGATTAAAATTTCGATTTTGCTCGAAGCGGCATTGCTGGAAAAGAGGTTTAGAGGTGCCGTTGATATCCACGAAAGGGCGATTACCGTCAGAGAGCGAGTCGCTGAAGATACAGTTTTTAAAGGTGGGATTGCCGTTATTAATAAAGATGAGGGGAGAATAATTAAAAGCGGATTTTACCGTGAATCCTTCCAGGATAGTGGTGGGCGATAGAGGATTGGAGAAATTGTTGAAACGTAAGAGGTCTTGACAGAGCAGGATGCATTGATCGGGTCCACTAGCGGAACAAAAATGTATATGTTTTTGGTCGATTTTGGTGAAGATTTGCTCAGAGATGTATAGGTATCCTGAATATGTGCCGTCCAGGACAACGATCTTATCGCAGTTAGTCGCGCGATCCACTGCGGCGGCAAAGGTTTGGAAAGGGCCGTTATTTCCGGTGATGAATGCCGGGCTCAGTCCGTCCCAGATGTCGTTTCCATTAGCGCCATCGACATAGAAAGTGGTTGCCTGGGCATGGGTAATAATGATGCAAATAGTTATAATTAGACAGGTTAAGTATTTCATTTTAGCCTCCTTTGTAACATTATCACGAAACACTAAATAATGCTTTCAACCCCATTTCCGTGCATAAATCCTGCAAGATAAACGAGGATTCCAGTATTATCGCAAATTTTGCAGATAAAAGCAATAGATTTTTGCGATTAAGAACAGGGTGTCGGCGTCCGGTTTGTTGGTATTTGGGGTGGAATAAAGTATGTGACAAATCGGATTTTGGGGGTTAGAATGTGGTTTGTACGGTTTAAGTCTGTTATTTATCGATTTTTAAGGAGATCAGGTCATGCGTAGAGATCAGCGGAATATATTGGGAATTTTGTGTTTTTTACTGTTGGTATTGGCGGGTCCGGTGGCGGGTTGGTCTTATCAGGCGGGTTCTGTTCAGCCGGAGGGTTGCACCAGTGTGATTGTGGGTCGGGCGGCGTCGGCGGATGGATCGACGATGACGTCGCATTCATGTGACAGCGGGACGGATCGGACATGGATTAATGTGGTGCCGGCGCAGAAATATGCGCCCGGGGCGATGGCGCAGATATATTCGCGGACGAAACGGACGACGGGGCCGGACGATCCGGGAACGGTGATCGGGGAGATTCCGCAGGCGGCCCAGACGTATTCGTATATCAACACGGCGTATGCGTGCATCAATGAGTATCAGTTGGCGATCGGGGAGACGACGTGCGGGGGTAAGCGGGAGATGCGGAGTCGCGCGGGATTGATCGACTGCCCGGAGTTGTACCGGTTGGCGCTGGAGCGGGCCCGCACGGCGCGGGAAGCGATTAAGGTGATCGACGAGTTGACCAGAGAATATGGCTATATCGATTCGGGTGAATGTTTTACGTTCGCCGATCCGACCGAGACGTGGTTTTTTGAGATCGTCGGTCCCGGTGCGGGCAAGATAGGCGCCGTGTGGGCGGCGGTGCGGATACCGGACGATCATATCGCGGTGTCGGCGAATTCGCATCGGATTCAGGAGATTGATTTGAGTCAGCCGGATAAATATATGGCGTCGGCGAATGTGTTTACGCGGGCGGAAGAGTTGGGTTTGTGGGACCCCAAGAGCGACAAGCCGTTTAAGTTTTGCCATGTGTATGCGGATCGGCGGGGGAATCTAAGGGAGTGGCGGGCGCTGAGTTTGGCGGCGCCGTCATTGAAGTTGGATCCGAAGGCGATAGATTATCCGCTGTCGGTCAAAGCCGAGCGAAAGGTGTCGGTGAAGGATGTGTTGGCGATTTTTAGAGATAATTACCAGGGAACCGAATTTGATGTATTGGCGGATTGTGACAGTCCGATGGGCAGTTATTTTCTGGACGCGCAGATGCGGGAGGTTTTGGGGATCGGTCGGGAGCGGGCGATCTGTTGTGAGCGGGCGACGTATTTGACGGTGACGCAATCGCGAGAATGGCTGCCGGACGCGGTGGGAGGAATCGTATGGCTGGGATATGACAATCCGGCGACGACGCCGCACACGCCGTTTTATTGCGGGATAACAAAAATGCCGGACTCATATATGGTGGACGGTCGAAGGGATTATAGTGAAGACTGCGGGTGGTGGGCGTATCGAAAGGTAAGCAAGTTTGCGCTGCTGCGCTGGCAGGATATGATCGGGGACATTGAGAAAGTGTGGGGTGAGATTGAAGGGACGGCGTTTGAAAAACAAAAAGAGATCGAAGCGGAGGCGGTGCGCTTGTATAAACAGGACCCGCAGAAGGCGAAGGCGTTTTTGACCCGCTACAGCGTAGATACGGCGAACCAGGCGGTGGCGGCGTATCAGAAGTTATATGCGGAACTGGTGTTTAAGCATTTTCGCCAAGAGGTTCCGATTGGTTAGAGCCGTCCGGGGCCGGCGATGATGGTTTAAATTAGGGGGAGTATTAATCTGTTGACAAAGCAGTAAGCAGGGGGTATATGTCTGTTTCGAGATTGTGGGGGAGGAATTGTCAATCATCGGGATCCGGGCAGTGAAAGGTTAAGGTGTGTGATGAGAGTATTGGACAAGTTTTTCGGTCCGTCGCCGTTTGAGCAGTTGCAAATTCACGCCAAGAAAGTGCATGAATGCGTGAAGCTGGTTCGTCCTTTGGCCGAGGCGCTGCTGGCCGAAGACTACGACCAGATTGAAGAGTTGCATAATTTAATGTCCAAGACCGAACATGAGGCGGACCAGATCAAGACGCGGTTACGTGATTTGATCGGCAAGCTACATTTTCTTTCGGTGGGCCGCCTGGAATTGAATGAGTTTTTAAATTATATGGACGACGTGGCGGACGGGGCGGAGGATTTTGCGGTGTTGCTGACCTTGCGGCAGACGAAGATGCCGGAGGAGTTGAAGCAGGATTTTATGGCGTTTGTGAAGCAGATTATTAAAGTCAGTGAGCAACTGATGGGTCTGGCCCAGAGTCTGTCGGCGGTGGCCGAGGCGGCGTTCGCCGGACAAGAGGCGGAGGAGATGCTGGAGGCCATCGAGAAAATTGGGGAAGGGGAATGGCAGGCGGACCGGTTGGGTCGGAAATTCGCCAAACATTTTTACAGTATGGAAGATCGGTTGGATCCGGTGACCATCATGTTTTTGGATAAGTTTTGCAAGACGCTCAATCGCGTGGCGAACAACGCCGAGAACACGGCGAAGTATTTGCGGTTGGTTATCCGCAAAAAATAAACCCTACCTGACGCCCAAGGAGACCTGTCCCGGTGGAACCCCTGATCATAGTATCATTAATAGTCGGGTTTTATATGGCGTGGAATATCGGCGCCAACGACGTGGCGAATTCGATGGCGGACGCGGTGGGTTCGCGCGCGTTGACGATATTTTGGGCGGTGGTGCTGGCGGGAATATGTGAGTTTGCCGGGGCGGTATTGGTGGGCAGTCATGTCACCAATACGATTCGCAAGGGGATTATCGACACAAATTTTTTTGCGGGTGATCCGCAGGTTTTGGCGCGGGGGATGGTGTGTGCGCTGCTGGCGGCGGCGATTTGGCTGAATATGGCGTCGGTGTTTGGGATGCCCGTCTCGACGACGCATTCGATTGTGGGGGCGATTGTGGGATTTGGGATTATCCATGCGGGCGTGAGCTATATCCATTGGGGCAAGATGATGCAGATTGTGGCCAGTTGGTTTATATCGCCGATGGCCGGTGGCGTGACGTCTTATTTGATATTTCGACAGATATCCAGGCACATTTTAGCAGTGGAGAGGCCTTTGGCGGCGGCGCGCAAGGGGGTGCCGATCTGCGTGTTTTTCACATTTTTTATTTTGATGATGGCCACAATTTACAAGGGTTTGAAAAATATCAAACTTGACCTAAATATCTGGTGGGCGTTGATACTCAGTGTGATCGGCGGATTAATCATGGCGGGGATTTCGGTTCTGCTGATTAAAACGTTTTATCCGGACGCCGATGATACGCGGCGGCGAAAACAGTTGGTTCTGACCGAGAAGATGTTCGTGCCGCTGGTGATTATATCGTCGTGTACGGTGGCGTTTGCACACGGGGCAAATGACGTAGCCAATGCGATCGGCCCTTTGGCGGCGGTGGTGGAAATCGTTAAGAATCAAACGGTCCCGGAAAAAGTGACGGTGGAACTTTGGATATTGGCGCTGGGCGGAACGGGGATTGTTTTAGGATTGGCGACTTTTGGGTATCGCGTGATGCGTTTGGTGGGCACCAAGGTGACGACGATTACCCCGTCACGGGGAGTGGCGGCGGATTTGGCGGCGATGGCGACGGTTTTGGCGTGTTCGCGTTTGGGTTTGCCTATTTCTACGACACATACGCTGGTGGGGGCGATTATTGGAGTGGGAATGGCGCGGGGGATCACGGCGATCAATCAGCAGACGGTCAAGTCGATATTTACCTCGTGGTTGATTACGGTGCCGATTGCGGCGGTTTTGACGATGGTGATTTATTTAATCTGCCAGTGGTTATTTTGGTAATGGGTGATATAATACTCAAACCGACTGAAGGTCGGCTGGAGAATGACAATGGCCCCAGGAAATTAGTATAAGGAATTTATTATGTTAGAACGAGCGGAAGCAATTACGTTTAAGGGCAATCCGTTAACGCTGGTAGGCCAGGAACTGCCGGTGGGCGCGGCGGCGCCGGATTTTACCTTGATAGGCAATGATCTGGCGGAAGTGAAACTGAGCGATTACCGGGGCAAGGTGTGTGTGATTTGCTCGGTGCCTTCTTTGGATACCGGGGTGTGCGACGTGGAGATGCGGCGGTTCAATGAGGAGGCCGAGCAGTTGGGCGCCGAGGTGATGGTGCTGACGGTGAGCATGGACCTGCCGTTCGCCCAGGCGCGGTGGTGCGGGGCGCTCAAGGTCAAGCGGGTGGTGACGCTGAGCGACTACCGGGGCGCGAGCTTCGGGCAGGCGTATGGGGTGCTGATCAAAGAATTATACCTGCTGGCGCGGTGCGTCTGGGTGGTGGACCAGGATGGAGTGATACAATACACCCAGTTGGTGCCGGAGGTGACGGCGGAACCAAACTATGAGGCCGCGTTAAGAGCAGCCCAAGAGCTAAAAAAGAAAGTGCAAACAGGGTAAATCAAGGCGATTGGCATGAGTATATTGGGGGCAGATGAATACCGACCGTATTTATCTGGATGATTAATTGATTAAATTAATCCTGCCGGCCAAATATTTCAGGATTAGCGCCAGGGGGCTTGCCAGAGGTAGCTGTGGGAAAAAAGGGCGAAGTCGATCATGTTGACGATGCCGTCGGCGTTGATGTCGAAGTGGTTGCGATAGACGCCGGGGGTGTAGTCGAGGGTTCCAGAGCCGGAGTAGCCGCCCTGGAAGATGACGGTGCCGCCGATGAGATTGATGGCGCCGTCGTTGACGGTGGGACCGGTGATGAGGGTTTGTCCGTCACTGATTTCGAGCGCGGCGTCGTTTTCGAGGTTGACATCACCGATAATATTAGTCGGGCCGGTGAGCTGGATTAAACTGTTGTTTATCATATTGACGTCGCCGGTGATGCCGCCGAATCCAGAAAAATCAGCGCCGCAAGGCTGCGAGATGCTTTGGGCCGCCAGGGTTCCGCCGAACAGTTCGATGACACCGTCGGGCTGATTGTTCAGGTTGGTGTCGATGCCGATACCGCCGCCCTGATTGATCCGAAGCGTGCCGTAATTGTTGAAATCCAACGGCAAACCGATATGAGCGATGTTGATGGACGTCAACGAAGCATTGGTAATAATCCCCAGGTTGTTAATCATGCCGGCCGACGCCAGGGTCAGCGGGCCGCCATAAACACGCAGGGTTCCGCGATTGCGGAATTCAGTATCGGCGTAAAAGAGACCGAAACCCTGCAAAACGGCGCCGGGGGTGTTGTCGAAGAGGTTTTCGGCGCTGACCTCGCCGTTATAGCAGGTAATCGTTCCGTAATTTATCAGATCGTTTTCGGCGCAAAGCATGCCGTCCGGCGGGGCAAGAATTGCTCCGTAATTAATCACATCACCCAAAAATTCTATTTCCCCGGAAACCTCGAAATATCCGGTTTGAGTATTGATGAATCGCCCGATAACGGTGTGATCGACGCCTTCACCGGAGATTTCCAATTCACCGAAGTTGGTCAGTCCGTTGGGATCGAGCAGGATCAGATCGCGCGTGCCGATTTCCAGATCGACATCGCCGGAGCAGTACATTACGTCGATGGTGATGGTTTTCCAGTCCATCCAGAATTCGATATTGTCATCCGGCGAATTCGTGTTGTTGATAGTTACTTTGAAGGTGCGGGTGGGGCTGTTGTTGGGGACGATATTGGGATCCCAGTTGAACTGGTTGTCCCAGAGGTTGTCCTGACTGCCCGTCCAGACCGAGTGAATCTGGACCTGGGCGGCGGCGGATAAGGCCAACAGCGACAAAATAACGGCGGTTAAAATAAGTATATTTCGGATCATCGTTTTCTCCATAAATTTATAATTCCTCAATAATTCAGCAATTATAACAAAAAAAGGGCTGCTTGTCAATCCGTGGATGGGCGGTCCAAGTGGAATGTTAAGGAGTTGGCGGTGCGTTGGATGCGATACCAACAGGCGGCAGAGATATTGAGAGGGGCGGTGATGGTGCGTTTTATGGTAGTCTTGGCATCCAATATAAATCCTCTAATGCATATCAAATGAATAGGAAATAGGGGAGCAAAAAAGGACTTGGTTGAGAAATAATAGGATTAATTGGAGAAATTCGTTGACACTTGACACCAAAAGTTCTACATTAACAGTCTTTGCTAGTTGTGATAGACTTAACCTGCAATAACACGCCCAAAAGGCTGGGGGGTCGGCTTAAATGGAATTGTGATAACGTCACGGACCGGTTTTCCGTCCGACGCCAGGTCCCATAATTAACCGGGACGGTTATGTCGGCAAAACGCCGGATCGATAACAAAAAAAGTGCATAGAGAGTACGGGGTTTATGAGAGATTGTGTGATTCTAACGAAGGATGAACAAATTATGGCGAATGATACTGTAGGAATTCCAACAACAAAAAACCTGGGATGGCGTGTGGCTTTGGCGGGCATGGGAATCAATTTGGCTTTGGGTATTTTATATACCTGGAGCGTGATCAGCAAGGCGGTTCCGGCTGACTGGGGCTGGTCGGAGACGGACAAATCGCTGCCGTACATGTTTGCCTGTTTGATATTTTCGATTATCATGGTCCCCGCCGGACGAATGCAGGATAAACTAAGTCCACGCCTGGTGGCGATGATCGGCGGCGTTCTGGTGGGCGTCGGGATGATTCTGGCCAGTCGGACGAACTCACCTCTCGGATACCTGCTGGGCTTTGGTGTTTTGGCGGGCGCCGGTATCGGTTTCGGCTATGCCGCCGCGACGCCGCCGGCGGTGAAATGGTTCCCGGCGGCCAAGACCGGTTTAATTGCCGGAATTGTAGTGTCAGGATTTGGTCTGGCGTCGGTTTACACGGCGCCGTTAGTAAACTGGCTGGAGGGACGCTTTGGTTTCGCGACTATGGTGATGGTGCTGGGTATTTTATTTTTTATCGTGGTGATGGTTTTGGCGCAGCTATTGAAGACGCCGCCGGCAGGTTTCGTGCCAACCCAACCGGACGGGACCGCCAAAAGTCCGGCCCCCGCGACGACCGCCGGTAAAAAAGTGGATTTCACCGCCAAAGAAATGCTGTGCACACCCCAGTTTTACCTGATGTGGTTTATGTACGCCTGCGGAGCGGGAGCAGGATTGATGATTATTGCTAAACTGGCGACGATTGCCTCAACCCAGGCTAAAATTGAATTGGGATTTGTTCTGGTGGCGGTGCTGGCGGTTGGCAATGGCGCCGGCCGCATCATCGCCGGAACCCTCAGCGATAAGATCGGCCGTAAAGCCACGCTGTTTACCTGTTTTACGATTCAGGCGATTGTGATTTTAGTGATGTCGATCACCAAAACTGAGGGAGAACCGACAGTGATGATGAAGGTGTGCATGAGTGTGATGTCGGCGGTGATTGGGGCCAATTACGGCGCTAACCTGTCGCTGTTTCCATCGCTGACCAAGGATTACTACGGGCTGAAAAATTTCGGCATGAACTATGGTTTGGTCTTTACCGCGTGGGGCGTCGGTGGATTCATGCTGTCGTTTTTAGCCGGCTGGATGTACGACAAATATCAGAAATTTGAGATTGCCTATTATGGAGCAGTAATCCTGTTGGTGCTGGCGGCGGTGACTGTCTTTTTTCTCAAACCGCCTCAGCAAAAAATTGAATAACCCGCCGGCGACGGCGCCTTAAATGTCGAACTCGACAAAGGAAAATCAGACGATTCTCCAAAAACCGAAGAGTCGGTTAAGGCGTAATCCGACACGAGATGAGTAAGGTATAAAAAGTTAATAAACCCACAGGCGCAACCTATTGAGCCTGTGGGTTTTTTTACGCGCAACCGAGATGGTTATCGGACAATAACTTTACGATAATTTGGTAAGTAACTAAATAATTCGCAAGCGTTCACAGGTTTTTATTCTAAATTAGTTTCCGCCGAAGGCGGTTTCCTGGAAAAAAACCTGGAAGGGTTTATGGTCAGGTGCGAAATAGGCGAATTTGGTGTCTCTAACAGCGAAACCCGGCAAAAATCTGAAAATATCGGATAAAATCGGATAAACAACCGCGCCCGCCAGGGATAATATATTGTATGATTAATCATATTAAGGGTGGCGTATTGGTTTTTAGTAAAAACAGAGCGAGTTGGAGGTAGTGCATGCGCAGGGCGTTATTATTCGCAGGCGTGTTATTTTTGTTTCTGACAGGCAGCCAAACGTGGGGGCAAATTCAGGCGGTCTCGGAACAATGGCGCACCGGGTACAGCGGTCCCGGCAACTATCACGACGAGTTATCGGACATGGCGGTCGATGACGCCGGCAACTGCTGTCTCGTGGGTTATAACTATGGCGCCGGCACGGATCGCGATTATGTGACCGTGAAATACGATCGGCAGGGTTACCAGCTTTGGCGGCAGCGCTATAACGGCACGGGAAACAATCGGGATGTCGCCGTGGCGGTCGCCGTCGATGCCTGGGGCAATGTCCTGGTGACCGGCTACAGTTTTGGCGCCGGCGCCAATTACGATTTTTCCACCGTAAAATACGATCCCGCCGGAAACCAACTGTGGACGGTGCGTTATAACGGGGTGACCAATTCCAACGAATACGCCACCGACCTGGCGGTGGATCAACTCGGTAATGTCTATGTCACCGGGTATGTCCAGGTCTATGGCTCGGGCTCCGACTGCATCACCATCAAGTATGACCCCGCCGGCAACGAGCAGTGGGTGCGGCGTTATATGGGATCCGGTT
>Ga0272441_10006604_pt1 | contig 19302 bp, 22 predicted proteins | sample SSMProp6N_FD_193582 | JGI IMG/M metagenome (GOLD analysis project Ga0272441, IMG submission 193582) | Marine sediment archaeal communities from Little Sippewissett salt marsh, Falmouth, MA, United States - SSM-Prop-6N | ecosystem: Environmental > Aquatic > Marine > Wetlands > Sediment ... | reverse complement strand
TGGTCGACCTGTTTCTAAATATTTCTTTGTATGTTTTCTTGTCCATCTATATCCTTCGCTTATATCTTCTTTAAGTTTCATTAATCCTTTATTACTTTCATCTGTTATTTTTATTATTTTAGTTTTTCTACATATTTCATTAATTTTTTAATGTCAGATAATGTTTGGTAAGATTCTACACCATACTTGAAATATTTTCTATGACCATTAGAATCTGCTACATTACCTCTCTTTGTTACTAATCCAACTTCAACTAATGAATAGTTATTCGACTTCTTTTGAGGAGAGCTGTAAACATATTCACCAGCAACTATAGAAAGTCCCCAACCATTTTTATATTTGGCTCTCAATCCTATTCCATAGTGTTTCATCCTATCCAAATAACTTTCAGTAACTTCCCAGCCTGTTTGTTTATTTATGAAACTTCTTAATGTTGATTGTTTCATTCTATTTCACCTCTAATTCATATTTTTTTAATTTCATTTTAATTGGACGACCTGTATTTCTGGACCATTGATGTGCATCTAAGCCTGTCATAAATCTTTTGTGTCCTTTTTCTGTTTCACCGTACCAGACAGGACGGGTTGGTAGATGTTTGATTGGTTTGTGTTCAGGATATATTACTTTACCTTTCATCTTTTTCGCGTCCATAATACAACTTTTCCATCTATCTTACTATGTTCTACATATACATCATAACCATTTGATTTCATTGTGCGTTTAATTCTATCAATAAAGCGATGGTCTAATTTATATTCACCGCCGTATTGGTATTTTTTCCCTTTGATTTCTTTTTTGAAGAATTGCGGAAACATTCTTGGGAATTTCTTCTTTTGTTTAGGTCGTCTCATAGTATCATTTGTTTTAATATATTATTATTAAATCTAAATTACTATTTGTTACAGAAGATGTAATTGGCTACTAACTTGATAGTAGCCTTATCTTCCTTATTTGCGTGTTACGGACACGCCCCAGCCTTTGCCTTTGATAGGATAAACTGTTGCTTTAAATCCTTTCTTTCTTTTATCCGCGGCATATCTTTTGGCTGTGGTTTTATTTTTGCATTGATGGGCTGCCATATTATGTACCTCCTTTCTTTTTTTCTTCTACTTCTTCTTCCTCACATCTATGTACTATTGTATCAGATAAAGGTCTTCTTACGGATTCTGGTGTAATACCAATATCCATGGACTTGATATATCCAGCTGCTTCCCAATAAGTGTCCACTATGATAAACTCTTCTGGAATTGGGTCGTGCATAACACAGGTATTTTCTTTTACCATTATTACTGGAATATCAAATTCCAAACAAGCCCTGTGAGGTTCTCCAATACAACCGTAGGGTGACACCATAAAATCAATATCAGCAACATTTAATCCTGGCCCTTCTTTAATATCATTTATTCTTGGTGCTTTCCAAAGACCTTTAAGAACACATTGCAAATAAAAATTTGATATAAATTCACCTGCAAGTTCTGGTATTGCTATATTTTCAAATATATGAAACATTTCAGGGTCATCTTCTTCTGTAAATCTATCAATAGGAGCGTGTGCTACTGGTTTATTTACTAAATCAGCTACTATTTTTGATGCTTTTGCTTCTACACCACCCATTGGATTGACTCCTTTACAAGTTTTGAAATATTCCAATTCAACTTTTCTTGGTATATCAACTTCTGTATGTATTGCAAGAGCATCAAATTCATAATCATTGATTTGTTCTGCTAATTCTTCAGCACCTTCAACATTTGTCATTACTTTTCTTTTGTAATTTAAATAATTTGTATCTTTATCTATTATCTTTCCCCATTTGTCGCGTTGCATTTGTATACCTCAATCAACAATTATTAAATTATTACTTCTTGCATTGCTATCAGCCGACATTTTTTCTACTCCCTTTTAATTTCTTTTCTTCACATATTCTTAATAATCTAATATCCCATCTAAATCTATGTTCATTATAGTAATCCATACATTGTTTTTTTGTTCCTTCATATATTATTTCACAATCCCAAACTAATAGGTATCTCATTTTAAACTCCTTGCTACTTTTTCACCTTCTAGTGTTAATCTTGTAGGATACCATTCTTTATCAATTAATCCTTTTTTTATCAAAGAATTCATAGTCTTTTTCCCTAATGATGTTAATCTTCCCTCATAAGGTTCTATAAATCCACATTCATATAGAGAAGTTAGTTGTGCCTGTTTCATTCCCCATCTATCTAAATATGCAGGATGTACTAAACATTCTAAATAATCTTTTTCATTTTTTGATAATTTCATTTTATCACCTAAAATCCTGCATCATATTTTATTTTTCCTTTAAATTTATGTAAGAAATCAATAAGGTCATCCAACCCTTTTCTATCAGCTATAAATTCCATTCTTATAGTTCTATCTGTTGCTGGATACCATATTGCTCTTCCTGCTTCAGCTCCACCTGCAATACCTTTCATATCAATTCCAGGATGTCTTTTTACATAATCTATTATTTTATCAGCTGTTTTATCATCATCTGTTTCTATATAAAATTTTTCTGGAAAAGGCATATCATCTAATGCTCTTTGTCTTTCTTCAAAATTTCTTTGTCTTGTTGTCAAAGCTTTTCTTGCTCCCTCTTGTCTTTTTATTTTTAATCTTTCTTGTTTTCTTCCTTCTGCTTCTTCCATTACTGATTTGGGTATTGTTAATCTTCCACCAACAAATTGTGGACGGGAACCAGATGACAAATCATAAGGAATACTTTTTTCCCTTTTTGATGTATATTGTGTTTTACCTGTAATACTCACTGGTGATGTTCTTGTCATCTTTTTGTTTGCTGGAAAATATAATGTATCTCCTCTATCAATTAAATGATGAGTATTAATAAACTTTTCCACTTCTTTTGTTCTATGAATTCCTTTCATACTGATGCCTGATGTTCCAAAAGATTTAAAGTTATTTTTGTATCTTAATTCAAGTTTTTGTAAGGAACTTAATGGAGCCATATTTCTGAGTTTTTTGATTGCTTGCTCTTGAGTATATCCTATTGATATCAAATGATTGTATTCATCTTTTCTATCATATATTAGTTGTAAGTCGCTTTTTCTTTTTCTTCCTCTTTGCTTTTTTGATACAGACATTTTATTACCAAGCCTTCATTCCATCTAAATCATAATTTAATTCTTTAAATGTTTGACCAATTTTTTCTAATTCTTTCATTTCTTTTGATGTTAATTTTCTTTGTGTACTTATTTTTTCTAATCTTGCAAATCTATATTTAGAATATATAGATTTAATAAGATATTTTTCCATCTTTGTCCCTTTTTCTTTGCTCATCTCAGGATATTTTTTTCTGAGTTTAATAATAAACTTTTTAACTATTTTTTCAACTTCATATTTGGGAATATTTTCCTTTCCTTGATATTTGTCTGCAAGTGTAAGTCCCATTTGATAATATTCATTAATCCATTCATCTCCTTCTCTTAGATAAGGTGATATTCTTTTCATTTGATTTTCCATTATTTTCTTTCTTTTTGAAGTATATTTTGGTTGTGGTATATAATCTTCATCATCTCTTATGGGTCTACCCCATTTATCATATCTTACCATTTTTTACCACATCCTATTATCTGTTTTTTTCCACGTTGGTGGTGGATTAAAACCATAAGGTTTCATTTTTACTTTCGGTTTTTTAGCTATTACAGCTTTCTGAATTTTATTTGTAATAGAATCAATCTCTTCTTTTGAACCTTCTATTTCTAAAGTTAGTGTTGCTTTCATTTCTTTTTTCTCCTTTTTGATTTCTTTTTTGTTCTGCTTGCAACTTTTCTTGTCTTTTCTTTGACCCTTTGTTTTTCTTCGTAGGGTTCTCTAAAATAGGGTTGACGTCCAACCCAATGTGGTTTTACACTTCTAAATCCTGTTGGAATATCAAACCGGGTTCTTTGTCGCGGTTGTTGTATCTTGCCTTTGGGGTTTTCGGGTGGCGGTCTTCCAATTCCTCTTGGATTAAAAACTCCTCCTCCTGGTGGAATATTGATTCTTGTGCGTCTTTGTGGCTGTTGTGGTGCTGGTCTTCCGCGCATCGGTTTAAATGGTGATTTTGGTGGTGTCCATGCTGGTCTTTCTTCTCTTGGTGGTGGTGCTCTTCTAGGTTCAGGTCTGGGTTGTGGTCTCGGGGCGGGTTCTTCATAGACATCATATTCTGGTTCAGGTTCTCTATATGCTGGTTCAGGTCGACGGGGAACTCCCCATCCACTTCTGATTTCTGGTTCCATTGTTCGACGTGTCATTCCATATTTTTGGGCTTGGTCTTCTGATGCTCTAAGGAAGCCTCTAGCAATTTGACTGCCTCCGCGCTTTGTTTTCCGACCGAGTTCTTTTGCTGATTCTTTTGTTGATTCTATTTGTTGTTGTCTTTTTGCTTGCTTTTCCATATAAGCCTTTAATTCTGTTTGAGTTAAAGTTTTATATTTTTTGTTTGGGAAATTTGATTCTGCATATTGCCCTGCTTCTATGCGAGAAGGAAATGTTTTATCAACAAGTGTATATGATGTCAAGCCTGTTTTTACATATAAATATATATTTTCTCCTGTGCCAAAGCTTCTAACTCTTGGTTTGGGTTCTGGGGCATTTGGCATTGGCTCTGGTTCTGGGTAAGGTTCAGCTATAGGTTCAGCTTCCACTGTTTCTTTTTTCTTTTTATGCTTTGAGATTGCTTTATCAATTGCTGATTCTACTTCTTCTGTTTCATAATAAGGTTTTTCTTCTTCTGGCATTTTAATTCCTCACATTTTTTTAACATCATAACTTATTTTATATATATTTTTTCTTCTATGAAAGTTTGCTATTTCTTTTGCGCGCTTATTTGCTTCCCATTTATTTTTGCAGGTAATTTCATCATCATCTAAATATTTGGGTTGACCAAAGATATGTTTATATATTGTTATTTGATATTTTGGCATTTTACCACTCTCTGATTCTACTTCCGTATGGTCCTATTCCACCTTTTAATCCTAAAGGTTTATATTCACTTTTTATTTCAGCCTTTTTCATCTGTGGTAAAGTAAAAATAAAAGATGGATAAAAAGCTGACATTTGAGCATCTTCTAATACTTCTTTTTTATTTTTTCTTTGTATGTAATACCAATATTTTGAATTATTTTTATCTCTACCAATCACTAAATATTTAGTCATATTATCTCTCTTATTTATATTCTGAATACCATAAGTATTTAAATTCAAGTTTGCTTTTACCACTTTTAAGGTCTTTAGTCCAATTTTTTCTTCTCATTTCTGCTTGTTTAGCTTCTTTTATTGTAAATAACCATTTATGATTAGCATCTTCTACAAGTTCTAAATATTCTTTTCCTTTCCATTTTATCCAACGCATTATTTCAAACTCCTTTCATAAGCATCAATTCTTCTTAAATCTTCTACTGCTTTTCCATGGCGGTGTCTAAGTTCTGGGTCTCGCACTATTCTTTCTAAGACCTTCTTTGCATACCGCCAATCTTCGTAGCGGATTCCTTTAATTTTGCGGGTTTTCACACCTTTCTTAACTTTGAAGTAGTCAACTATATCTATATCGGGACCGAAGACTTTTTTGACTACTTTGTAAACATATTCTCCTTCCTTGCCAACTATTGGCATGATGACTTCTTCATAAGCATCGTAGCCAGCCATCAAATCTAATTTATCTTCCATGAGGTCCATATGACGTCTTGGGTTTTTAGTCATGATGTCTATGTCATGTGGTGGGCGGGCGTATTCTCCTAATTGTTGGCGGAGGGCATAAGAGCCGTGAACTATTTGATTGTGTGTTTTGGCTCTGTTTAAGATTGCTTTTTCTACTTCTTCTTTTGTAATTATTTTATCTTTATGCAGGTGAGGTGATTTTACCATTTTTGGTTTGTAGGGAATCATTTTCTTCTTCTCCTTGCATAGGCGGATGGTATTCTTCCGCTTCTATAAATATTTTCTCTTGTTCTTTGGTTGTTTTTGGTTCTTCTTTGTTCAAACTTTTTTATTTTATCTCTTATATTACCACCTTGGCTTAAAATTGGGATATCTTGGTCTGTAAGGGTGAACAGTATAAGGTCTAATATATTTATTCCTTGTTGGTCTTCTTCTTTGTTTACGTGGTGGTCTCCATTTGTCACCATACATTGTATCCATAACTCCGCGGGCAGTTCCTGCGAGTAATCCCAAGCCTATTCCCTGCCCAGCAATTCCGAGCACGGTTCCTGCTGTGTCTGAGACATTATAATTTGCCATTTTTATTCCTCCTTAAATATTCTTGTTCTAACTTTATAATATTTTCTTGCTCCTGCACTAAAAGATTTTTTCCATCCACTTGCAATTGCTTTTGCTTTATCTTTAGAATCTGCAGTTCCTAAAAGAAACATTTCTCCTACACCACTAACAAACTTTGTTTTATTATTTTTTTTATAATCCTTTTGTTCACCTATTGACCCGCCTCTACCATATACTTCATATCTTGTCATTTGATATCACTCCACATAATGGTCTTTAAAGAAACTTTCTAATTTTCTTAAGTGTTCCATAAAGTATCCATCTTCTACTGTTGAGCCTTTTGATTTTCGGTCTATTGCAACCTTGAGGCTTTTGATTTGTTCATTGCAATATCTTTTGAAGGTTTCTTTATCTATGGGTTGTCCTTTTGGTCCCCAGCCTGAATATGTCATATTAAATCCTTTTCTTTCTATTGGCATTTTATCTACTCCAATCTCCTTTCATTTTATTATAACATGGTCTGCAGACTCTAATCATTCTGCCATCGTCATCTCGGACGGTGACCCAAATCATAGTTCTGCGACCGCATTTAGGACAAATCATTTCATATCACCATATCTAAATTGGTTTCATAATATATAAGGTTTAGGGAATATTTAATAGTTTTTCCCTTACCATTGGTCTCTTCTATAGAAGTATACTGTTCCAATTACAAGCATTATTGCTCCTATTATTAAGACTATTCCTAAGATGTTGAATACATTACCTGAAAGTCCAATCATATCATAATATATAGTTGTATATATTATTTTAACTTGTGTAGTTCTTGCTCCAGCATACCAATAATTATTTGATGTTACTTCTGCACTTGTTTCATTAGCTTTGATTGTTACATTGTTCCATACTTTTGTTCCATTAACTAAATCTCCACCCGCTCCATAAGTTGTCTGCATTACAATCCAAGTCATGTTTGTTCCACCAGGTGCAATTTGGGAAATGTTAAATGTTTCATTTGTCATATTCGGAGCATAGTTGCTTGATACATATGTTAGGTTATCGTCGTAGGTTTCATTTAATTGGATGGAGTTTAAATAGAAGTCACCACAATTTGTAATATTAATCCAAAACAACACGCTTGTATCATTCCAATGTATTGTTGAAGCATTCATTTCTTTTGTAGCGTACCAACACATTGTTGGAACAGTTGAAGGTGTTTTTGATGCAATTGTTGTTCCATTAAATATTACTGAAGCTGTATCTGAAAATGTTGTTCCATTTGGGACAGGTCCTGTTAGATTGAGCCATAATGAAATATTAAAGTATTTGCCAGCTCCTGTTGTATTAAACCATGTGATATTGTATCTACCAAAGTCATCTGTTTCATTTGCTGGGTTTGAGCCAACAAGGTCTAGCAAGCCTAGGTCGAAGCTATTGTTGACATAACCGTTGGTTAAGTTTAGTTCACCTGTATTTGTAATATTAATCCATTCTCTGATTGTATTATTTGATGCAACGCACCATTCTTTTGTAACTGATGCTCTTGGTTCATCGGTTGTAAATGAAAATGTTCCACTTGATGGATATCTAATTGTATCACAACCAGAGGAATCGTTGACATATGTGTACCATGTAAGAGTTGTATTTAATGGTAAGCCATAGGCGGTATGAGTTGTAGTTGCACTATCACCAGAAGCAAGCATTGTATCTTCTCCTATGATTGTGCCATTGCCCCAATAGAATGTAACATTGAGGCGGTCCCCATCTGTGTCAGTGACTGTTACATTAAATGTTGGACCATAAGGAGTTACGCTGGTTGCACTATTTGCTGGACCTGGAAATGAACCTAATGGGTTAGCTCCGCCGCCATTGCCAGTTGTGAATTCATAACAGGCTGTATGGTTATCTTCTCCAGCGGCTTGTTCAGCGGCTGTAACATTCCACCAATATGTGGTGTTGTGGTTTAATCCACTCATTGTAGTTCCAACCGATTCATTTGTTGCTGAACCACTTGTTGATGTCCCATCACTTCCATTAATCCAATAACTACAGGTTCTTGCCTTTGAATTTTCTATTGTAACATTTACTGCAATATTATATGTACAATTTGCGGTTGTTGATTCATTGGCTGGATTTACTCCTACAAATGATATGTTAGTATAACATTGTGTCATTCCTGTTTCGCTTAAAGGAGTTATACTGTGTGTGCCAGATGATTCATTATAAGACCATGCTCTAAAATAATATTTGGTACATGGTGTTCTGCCTGTCCAATTGTAAGTTAAGTTTGAACCATTATATAATAAATTATCTGTTGGACCTGTTGGGTATGAGCCTTCTTTTCCACATAATGTGACGTTGTCTCCCTGTGCATTTTCTGTCCAACTTATATTTAATGCTGTATGATTCCATGTGGCTACATTCAGGGTTGTTGCGTTTTGTGGGTGGATATTAACAGTTGCATTTATCCACCAATCTGCGTCTCCTGCTCCAATCTCTAATCCTTTGTTACCTGAATAATGATTATAAGGTATATTTATGTATACTGTTCCTGGATGTAATGCGGTAAAATTTATTTTTACAGCACTATTATTTCCTGAAATTCCTCCCAAGTCAGAAGATAAAACATATGTTAAATTACCAGTTTGGTTATGTAATCTACCATCATAATTAAAAGTCCAATCAAACCAAGTTCCTGGACTTGAAGTTGCATTAAATGTTAAATTTAAATTTTTACCTGGAGTACCTTCTCCACCATCGGTATAATCTTGTTGGGTTACATTTACCAATCCTTCTAGGGTTGCTGGACCAACAGTTTCATTCCACCTTAATTCTCTTAATGTAAATCCAGTAACACTATCACCACCTGAATCTATATATAAGACAACATAAAAATCATCACCCACTTCAACCGCTGTACTTGAAGGAACTAAACAACCTGAATGTGTGTCTTGTGTGTCATATTCATCTGATACTGCTGGTGATGCAAAAGCTGTAATAAAGCTTGTTATTAGCAGTATTGCAATACTCGCGTTCAATATTTTTCTTTTATTTTTGGTTTTCATATATTTCACCTATTTTTAATTCTATATTCTAATCTTTATTTTTTATTAAGAATGATTAGCCCAAATTATTGAAATATCACTAGTAGTGATATCTCCATTTGCGTTAACATCATAAAGCCCTAAATAATCTGCTATCGGAGTATGATAAGTCCAAACTAAACTTATATCAGAAGTTGTGACATCACCATTTGTGTTGATATCATATCTGCTTCCACCGCTTGTAAAGTAAAATGTTTCATTAGTCCATGTTAATCCATCTGTTACTTTAATTGTAAAATTATAGCGGTAATTGCCCCATCTCCATTTTGTAGCAAATCTATCTGATTTATTAGTTGTTTGATTCCATGAATAATGTCCATCTGAGACTTCACTAAAGTTTCCGATTGGGATATTAGTTGTTGTCCAAACATCTGTTTGATTGTTTATGCCACCTTTGTCAGCGTAAATTGTCATATTCATTGTATCCCCATCTGCATCATAAATGTAGCAGCTTATATTATCTATTAAAAGGGCTTCGGTTGAAGCGTTTGTAGGGTAGGTCCAATTAATTTGTGGAGCGGTATTCTCGCCATATATTACATAACAACTGGCAGTCTTATAGAATCCTGGTTGGTCAGCAGTAATTTTAACTGTATTTGTATAATTTGTTCCATTTGTAAAACAATCTGCAGTAAAGTTTACAGCAATATATGTAAATGAACAATTGGTTGAATTAAGCCATGTAATATTAAATTCCCAAGTATTATCACACGGATTCCAATAAGATGAAGCATTTGTATAAAGAACTTCAATACCTGCTGGGAACGTTTCATTTATTATTACATCTGTTAAATTATAAATACCATTATTACATATTTTGATTGTATAATTTAAATATTGGTCTATTGTAATATTTGGTAAAATTGTTTCATTAGCAGTCTTAGTTACAATTGAATCATAATAATCTTGTTCTAAATATCCTGTTTGATTTCCAAATGTTCCTAATCCCCAAAAATCTATAACATCTGAATTTATTTGTGGTGGTATATGACCATATGTATAAAAATCTTCTATTTGAGAATACCCCGATATATTAAGAAATTCTTGCCAAGCAGATGATTCATTATATCCTGTGATTCTATTTTCACATTTTGTTTCATTCCACTCTTCCCAAACTACTACTGAATTTTCTAAAGGTACTCCCATTATGCCCGAATCAATTGTCATAATATGTATTCCAAAAGTATCTGTTGTATTTAAGAAAGTATGGTCATTCTTTACAAAGTAAAATGCTGGGACCCACATTGAATAAACTCTATGTTCACTATATCTATGTAAAGATGGTAATAAAGCATTTGAATCTGCTGATGCTATTTCAGCAACCCAATCATAAGGACAAGACATTTCATCCGCCCAAAATCTTGCAGTAATGTTATAATCTGGGGCTGTTCCATTATACCACATATGTGTTCCATTCCATATGAAAAATCTTGTGCCTCCACCTTCATCATACCATACAAAACACATATCATTATAATCCCATTCAGAATTATTATCTACATCTATACAAACTATTGCTCCGTCTCCCCAATCTATTGAACCATCTGATGTATCTATTATTTGTAATAAAACTGAATTATTATATAACATATTTGTATTTGCTGATAAATTTGTAACAATAGCAGAATAATAATACACAGAATCATTTTGATTATCAAATACTTCTAAATCTACTGAACAATTTTGTAATTTTTTATGCATCCTTGAATTCATTGTATATAATTTTGTTAAATTTCTATAAAAGCAAGATGTACATCCTGCATATTCTTGTTCTGTAAGTTGTTCAGCCACATATTGTTGATAACAACTTGTGTTCCATGTATCAAAATAATCTAAATATTCTGTAACATCAAATGCTTTAAAGTCCATAAAGCCAACAGGTATAATACCTGACTCTTCATCATTTTCATAATATCTCATAGTTTCCGAATAATTAAGTTTCCACGATTCTATAAAATCAAAATCAGCATAAAAATCATTAACACCTGTTTCTGGCATACTCGGATTCCATACTACAAGTCCAAAGCAGTAATTGTCTGGGAATTTTTCTGATATATTTGATTTTGTGATATATTCAACTTCATATTCTTCACCACCTGATGGTTCTGCTCCCCACGGTCCCCATTCTATATTAGTATTAGTATGTCCATTTCCCCCGCTTGTTGTAACTACATAATCATCTGAACTTGTCATTGAATCTGCTAATCTAAATACCATTGTATCATTATATACTCTTATGACTGTGTGTACAGTACTATCTGTCAATGCATCTGATGAAGCCAAATCATTTCTTGTTAAAGTTTCATTTGAATAATTCATAGGATGTCCATCATAAATCCAACCTGATGGTTCATAGCAAAGTCCAAAAGGTCTATTTGATGTTATGTTCCATGCTTTTACATTTAATTGTGCACAGTAAGGGTTCCATAATGTCTTTGCCCAAATACCATTATTAGCGGCATCTTCCATAACTCCAAATGGATACATTTCTATTGAGCCATTACAAGACCAATCTTTATCATAATAATTATAAGCATCAATAAAAGCATCATTAACAGGACTTGAATCATTTGTATTATATAATTGATTTCCTTCTTTTGTTAACAAATATACTGCTCCCCATGAAAATAAAACCATATGATAATAACTATCGTTTGTATATGAATAAATTATACCAATTGCTGGGTCATCTGAATCTTCTCCCCAATCTGTAACATTATATTTCATCCTTAATACAGATTGTGTTCTATTCATAGAGGAATCATTTACTATAGTATATGATAATCCTAAATTATCTAAATAATGTCTATTTTCACTTGTAAATCTATATGTCCATCCCCAATCTCGCCAACCACCATCTCCCCATTGTGATGTATTATATGCACGCCATGCATTTGATGCTGTTGAATATTCATTCCATTCTTCATCTAAGCAAGGACTATCAGGTGTACAATCTCTGTGTACATGTTCTGAAATCATCCAAGAGCTGTTTTCGGTTGTATTTAATGTACAAGTAATATCTTCATTAAAATATTCATTAACACATGCATAACTTGACCCACCATAGTCGGTATAGTTCGTAAAACAATCCACGCACCACGAATCTTCACATACATAATAAGTTGCTGTATTACAACTATAATTAGTATTATTAACTGTTAAGTTAAATTCTATATACATTTGTCTACCATTTGAAAATGATGTCATATTGTCTTCAGCTATACACCATGTCAGATGTCCATGTCCAGCCCAAGTACAATCTCCATTTTCCCAAGTTGTATCTGGTTCATGTTGTACTCTGTTTCCTCCAGGATATGTAACAAATGCACTTCCTGGAACATAATATTCTAAAGCATCATAGTGAGTATCATATATTGTTAAATTATCATTTGGTGCAAACCCATAGTTAGTAAGAGTTAAATTAAAATTACAAGTTTCTCCAACTGAACTATTTGAATATTCTCCATCCCAAGTTCCACTTTCTACATCCCACACTCTTTTGTACATTGAAATATTGGGTTCTGATTCTATATACCATGCTTTCTCAATAACTGTTCTTACTTCATTACCTTCTCCAAAGCAGTCTGTTTCAGCCCAATAAGAACTTTCAAATTGATTCTGCAATGACCAGTTTGTATAATTATTTGTATAATTAATTACTTCGCTGGCAAAACAAGTATTCCACACTGATGAAGTATTTAATTCATAAAAATCATAGCTAACATTTTGTGTCCAATTATGAGAACCATTTTCATACATATCGTGGGTATGCGTTGAATTCCAACCATTCTCACCAAGTTCCGCTTTATCAAAAAATGGGTCAGAGAAACTTAATGATACATTGTCATCAAAAACATCATATCCATTACATTGTACATAATGACCACCTAATCTGTTTCCAAAGCCAAGACCATCCCAACAATAAAATCCGAGCAATAATATTACGTCTGCACATTTATCTATTTTGCTTGTTATATTGGTATAATTTACACATTCTGTAACTATACCTTCATCAGTTTTTCCTTCTATCACCACATTAACAGAATCATTTAAACTCCAATTATCTAAAAGCCAATATAAGCCTCTTGTAAAATTTTCTGATGCTGTTCCACTTTCATCAAAGACTGCTACAGCAATTTCGGTTGACATGTTTTCTGCAATTGCATCTACTAAAGGAATTACATTATTTGGGTCATGAGAGCCTGAACCATAGAAATCGGGCATATTTGAATTATCAGTTCCATTATTTAATTTACAATCAAGCCACCATAAACAATCTAAAGCGGCTACTGGTCCACAATAAACCCAGTTTTCATCTACAATATTTTTCCAATCATCTTGTTTTTGGTCAAAGTCTGGAACACCAAGTGTGCAGTTATCATATCCTGGTTTCATTGTCCAATTTGATATGTTGTTATCAATGTCTTGAAAATAGTATTTTGTTTTCTCTGTGGCGGGAGAACTTTCTGCATTATTATATGATATATTAGATATAGATATTAATATTAATAGGCTTATTACAAGCAAACTACTTAATTTATTTTTTGGTTTCATATTCATTCTTCCTTTAACTATGGTTCGCCCATACTATTGAAATATCTGATGTTGTAATATCTCCATTATAATTCACATCATAAATTCCATTGTAAGGAGCTATTGGTGTATGATGATTCCATACTTCAGTTATATCAGAAGTTGTGACATCAGTATTTCCATTCACATCATATCTTGAGCCTTTGGTTTTAAACCAATATGTTTCATTTGCCCATTCTACTCCATCGGTAACATTTACATACCATGTATAATTTGTATCGCCCCAAATCCAATCTGTTACTTCATCACCAGGAGCTGACCAATTGAATTCGGTGAAGTTGTATCTAAGACTGTTAACTCCTGACCAGTTGGCAAATAAGGTTGTAGTATTTGTTGAAGGTGTCATATTCATAAAGTACATATAAACATCAACATTTGTCCCATTGATGTGTATACTAATATTTGCTGGCGGTCTATCATTGCCAGTTGATTCATTTGGTGGATATGGCTTCCAAATTCCTAAGCCACCTTGTGTCGCTCCTATGGCAGTATCATTTTGGATTGAATATTCTGCTTCTGTATTATTCCATGTATAAATAGAATAGTAATATACTGTACCATTTATTAAACCTGTATCATTAAAAGTTTGATTTGTTCCATTGTATATAATTTGTGTTTCATTTTCAGGCATTATCGGATAAGTAGTCCAATCTGTTTCATTTCTAAGCAAGACTACAGTATCCCAACCTCCATCACTTGGATTTGTCCATGACAAATTAATTGCTGTTTCATTCCAAGTTGAAGCTGCTAAGTTTGTTGGTGCTTCTGCTGAATATGTAAATTCCCACCAATCTGACCAATTGCCCCAACTATAATTAGCGGTGAAAAAATAGTATGTTTCATTAATCCATTTCATATCAGTATCATTTACATGTACTGACCAATTATATTTTATAAATGAGCCATTTGCCCATGTTGCTCTTTGATATACAGTTGAGCCAGATGAAATAGAATCATTAAAAGCAAATTTATTCCAACCGCTTCCTGTATTGTAAAGCCAGGTTACATTCATATCTTGTCCTTGCTCATCACTAATAGTTATATTTAACATAGTATACATATCATTTTCATATGATTGATTTGCAGGATTCAAAAAGTCTATGGAAGGTGCTTCTCCTTGAACTTCAGCTTTGCCACCAAAGGTTAGAGTAGTATAAGGGGTGAATTCTAATGTTTCTGCAACAAACCAAAATGTTTCATTTGTCCAATTAGCACTTCCAACTACTGATGCATTAACCCAAACTGTATAATTTACTCCTTCAGAAAGATTTCCACTTATGGTTATATTATAACTTCCATTGACACAATTGTCAGAACCATTGATACCTATATCATCTTCTGCTTCTATTGTCCAATTAAATGTGCTTCCCAAACCTGTTTCTATTGTAACATTCCAACTATATGTATTAAGAGCTACATCGGTTGATTTATTTGTTGGGTTTTCATTTGAAAACACAGGTAATTCTCCTTCATATTGTTTGCTTTCATTATAATCACCATCTGATGTTTGTGATAAACCACCCCAAGTTGTATATTCCCATATTCTATAATAATATGTTACTCCAGGTGTAAGCCCCGTGTGGTGATAATAAGTGATGTCCAAAACATCTAAAGTATCTCCATCTGATGTATCTGCTGGAACATGAGTTGTATTTACTACAATCCAGCTGGTGTTGTAACCATTTCCATGAGTCCAACTAACATTAAATCCATTAGCTATATTTTTTATTGTTACACTTGTAGCGGGTTGTGGTTTTGTTAAAAAATTAGTGAAATTCCATGATGCATTCCAACCTCTGGTATTATTTGCCATTGTTCTAAAATAGTAATATGTACCATTTGATAATCCTGTGATGTCTTTTGTAAAGTTTGAACCTTCAGCAATTATTCCACATGATTCATTAGCAACTAAAGTATTAAAATCGGGAGCATCATCAATTTGTATCCATCCTGTTGTTGGAAACCCTGATGTATTTACCATATGTCCAATACAAGTTGCATTTGTTTCTTCTGGGTCTGTCACTGCTCTAACAGTTGAATTACAAGAAGTTAAATATTCAGTTTTAAATTGAAAAATTCTAGTAAAATTTGTTGTACCATCATCTGCATATACTTGCCACCAATACTTTTTATTATTTGTGTCCGCGTCTGTAAATACCCAAGAATAAGAGCCATTTGATACACTTGAATTGGTTTGTTTATTGACCCATACACCACTTTCATTTGTTGCAAACGTAATATCCATATTTTCTGAATTATTATCCTCTGCTGTAATATTACATCTGGGTTGGACAGCCGTCCCTGTTGATTCATTTGTTGGTATTTCAAATTTTATAGTTGGTGCGTCTTGAGCTTGTATTTTTGCTTTGCCACCAAAGGTCAAAATATCATAATTGACAAAGCCTTGTGGGTCATAATTATCTTGTGGTTCTTGTGTCGGTTCTTCTGCATATTCAAATTCCCAACTTTCTGACCATTCAGCATTAATGTTAAGTGGTACAGTAAGAAGAGATAATACTATAAATATAGATATTATTAATTTTTTATGTATGTTCTCACCCTCATATAATATTTATCATATGTACTCAATCCTGTTGGTAATGTAAATGATACTCTTGTTGCATTTATATCACAATTTGATGGATAGTTCCATTGATTTATGTTAGTATAATTTATTTCTGGTGAAGAGAAGTCTGCGTTGTTATCTATTTCAAGATGATATTGTGATGTATTTGCTACTACTGTCCAATTTATAGTTGGTGTACTATCATATATTATTGAATTATTTGAATTAGAATTTATAGAAACAAACTCTGATTTACTTAAATCTTCTTGTGCCTCATCATAAGGACCAGGTGGCCACTCCCATGTTTGAGTAGCATTATTAGCTATATACATAAACTGAATACCCCCACTATTTATCTTTGCAGTAGCCATACAACCCCATCCACCAATATCACCATCTCTTTTTGGTAAAGCGCAAAACCGACTATATGCAGCGGCAGTCCCCTCATACTCAAGAATACCAACAAGGTTGAAACTACTCATATTATCATGGCTCTCATAAACAGAGCTATGAGTACCACCATCATCAATCTCTATATTAGCAAGTATCACCTCGTCATCTAACCAACGAAGAGCAGGACCGCGGTTATCATTATTAATAGGCATACGGTCACCAGTAGTAGACCAAGTAGTACCATTGTTAGAACTATATTTATCATTCCCCCAAGCACTAAGCTCACATCCATCACCACTACGATGAATAAGCCTCCATCCACCACTACTATTCAAAGGTATAGCAGACCATTCAGTACATTCTTTACCATCTGTTTTATCATAAACATCAACCCCTAGTTTAGTCCAGTTACCAGCAGTACAATTAGCGGTATTATACATAATAAAAACATCATCAGCTACACTATCACCACACACATAATCATCATCCCCGCACATACAATAAACATCATTCTCATATGTGTACCAGTCATAGATATAGAAATCACCATCGCCATCTCCCACCTCACTATCATCATAGTCGTACCAATGACTCCATGTCTCCCCGTTATCAGTACTACGGAAAAAACGTGGTTCACTAGCACCATCGCTATCGTTATCATTCTGGTCGTAATGGCAGACGACCATATCCCCATTCTCACAGGTAACAGGTCCACGAAAACCTACTTCAGCCCATTTATTCCAAGTATAACTAGCTATAATCCCTTTATCATGCCAAGTTGTACCATTATCATAACTAACAATATACTGTTCTCTTACCCACATAGGAGCATCGTCATCCTCAAAAACCTGGAATGTCATAACCAATGTACCATTACTAGCACGACCAATACCAGGCATACTACATTCAGCATTGCCAGGTGGAGTATAAACTGTTTTTTCACCCCATATTTCAATACTTGGAGCACCCCAAGCATCTACTTTTTCTGTTAGATTTACTATACTAAAAGAAAATGCACTAATTAATAAACTAATTATAAGAAAATATGGAATAACTATCTTTTTCTTTTTCATAAATACTCCTTATGTATAGTGACCTAAATATATTTTATAGGATGTAGTAGCTGCACTAAAGAATATATCTGTTGGTACCCCTACTGGAATTGTAAGTTTAAATATACAATAAATTGAACGGTTTTTATCTGTAAGCCCAGTTCCATTAAAAGGATTATCTCCCATTGTTGCAAAATTCCAATTTGTGTCATTTATAGATAAGTTTGAACCATCATCTGTAAATGTTCCAAGTTGCCCATATGATGAATTATCTGAAGAAATATATAAAGTAATATTTGATGCGTTTACTCCTAATACTGAATCATTAAGGTCATCTATAAATACACGAATTTCTGTTACATTATCAGTTGAATTTATTGTCATATTGATTTCAAGCCATTCATTTGTATCTCCTGTATCATTACAATATACTGTTGTTCCTGCTGTTCCTGCCCAAGTTATTTTATCATTTGGAAGACCTTTTATTGTATAAACTGATGCTCCTTCTCCTTCTATATGAATAACTTCAGGTCCAAAAGTAAAAAAACTTTCATTAGTTGCATTATTTTGTGAATTATATGTTGTTGCTATCCAATTTGGACTTCTTGCTATATCAGATATACGAACCTCTTCAATTATACCATTTGGAAAATTCTTATATACACCATCATCTTTTTCACTTCCAATAGTAAAAGCACGAGCTCCACTAGACGCCATAGTACCTGTGGCAGTATCACTATTATCTTGTGTACCATTTACATAAATATACGCATTACCACTGTCACCGTTATCCCATGTACAAGCACAATGATACCAATGACCCGCACCAAAAGTAGTAGATGACTCAAGACTACTAATTATAAGACTATCATCATCATCAGAAATAGTAATAGAAAGTTTATTAGTGCTTTTAAGAGTAAAAATAAAAGGCATCTCATTATAATGAGTGGTACTATCATAACAATCAGCTATAAGGTCTTGACCTATACCAACACTTTCAGGTTTAAACCAACATTCAAGAGTAATAGCAGTTTGAGGTGCTATTAAATTATCCATTATAATTAATTCAGTATTAGCAGAATCATAATCTTGAGCGTTTCCAATTAAACTAGAAACTTCTTGTGGGTCATTAGTACCATTTTTAGTTCCATCATTATTATTTGATGTACTATCAAAAATAGATGTACCTGAACTATTCATATGAGTAACTAATAAATAATTTTCATCCCAAACACCTGCAACATCCTGTTGGTCAGTATCATCATAACCATAATACATATACATTATTGTGTCTGATGCTGCTGTTAACGAACTTACATTAACCCATATATATGCATCTACTTCAGAATTACCTGTATCC
>Ga0272441_10006603_pt1 | contig 19302 bp, 22 predicted proteins | sample SSMProp6N_FD_193582 | JGI IMG/M metagenome (GOLD analysis project Ga0272441, IMG submission 193582) | Marine sediment archaeal communities from Little Sippewissett salt marsh, Falmouth, MA, United States - SSM-Prop-6N | ecosystem: Environmental > Aquatic > Marine > Wetlands > Sediment ... | reverse complement strand
CCCTGCCCAGTTTCCTTCCCGTCAGCCATCGGAAATTTTCCTCTTCCCATAATGTCTTGTCTTGATTGAATAGTGTATCGGAACTAAAATGCACACGAAATGTTAGAGCAGAGAGGCTCCATTTTTCTTTGATGTTTTTTGTTTCCGTTGTCTTTAAGTACATATGCTTCGTAAGGAAACTGATTGTGTTTAGGATACTGTTTGGAGGTGTGTTGCGTTCGCTAAAATTTTGGTCACTTCAGCATGGCCTTACATCAATTATGTTCCTCATTTAGGCAATATTGTAAGCTCCATCCTTTCAGCGGACGTTGTAGCCCGTTATTACAGACTAAAAGGAAACGAGGTTGTGTACGTCACCGGCTCAGACGAGCATGGAACACCCATCGAAATAGAAGCTGTCCGATTGAATATTCCCCCAAAACAGTTGACAGACAGGAACCATGCCCAAGTGTCAGACCTCTTTAAAAGATGGGGCATAGCCTTCAGCAACTACACCCGCACAGAAAACCCTGTACACAAGGTCTTTGTTCGGGACCTGTTGCTAAAAATCTACGAGAACGGCTATATCTTCACTCAAGAAACTGAGCAACTTTACTGTCCAAAGTGTGACCGCTTCTTGCCTGACAGATTCGTGGAGGGAACATGCCCCAACTGTGGAACTGAGGGTGCTCGGGGTGACCAGTGTGATTCATGTGGGAGCCTTCTTGAACCTACGAATCTTTTGCAGCCTCGTTGTGCCATTTGTAATTCGACACCAATCAAGGAGACAAGGAAGCATTGGTATTTTGATTTGCCGAAGCTAACAGAGAAGCTTACTGATTACATTCAAAATAACGAGAATTTGCCTGATAACGCCCGAAACTTCACTTTCAATCTTCTGAAGGAGGGGTTGAAGCCTAGACCAGTAACCCGAGATAACAAATGGGGAATTCAGTCACCCTTTCCTGGTTCCGAAGACAAGACAATCTATGTTTGGGTTGAAGCCGTTTTGGGGTACATTTCAGCTACTATCCAATACTTTAAGCAACTTGGAGAGGAGGAGCAGTGGAAGGAATTCTGGTTCAACAAAGAAGCGAAGACCCTGTATTTCATAGGAAAAGACAACATTCCTTTCCACACAATCATACTGCCCGCCCTCCTGTTAGCCACCCACGAGGACTACAATCTGCCTTGGACCGTGCACTCCACAGAGTTTCTGATGTTTGATGGTCAAGCCTTTTCCAAGAGCCGAAGAATCGGAGTCTGGATCGACGAGGCTCTGGAACTATTTCCGGCAGATTACTGGAGATACTCCCTGATGTCCATACGACCTGAAGTGAAAGACACCAACTTCTCATGGACAACCTTAATCGAAAAAGTGAACAGCGACCTAAATGACACCCTCGGCAATTTTGTACACAGAACATTAACTTTCATAAACAGACAATTCGATAGCACAGTGCTACAGCCAAGCAGCCTCGACGAAAAAGACAAGACAGTTCTTCTGGAGGCTAAAGAGATTGTGAACCAAAATGCAGAGCGGATGGAATCCTTCAAGCTACAGGAGGCTCTGCGCATAGCCATAAGTCTTGCTCACCTTGGAAACAGATACTTCAACGAGAAGGAGCCTTGGAAGACCATAAAGACGGACCGCCAACAGTCAGCCAATACCCTGTATGTTGCTGCCCAGATTGTCAAGCAGTTGGCGATTATTCTCGAGCCCTTCATTCCCTTTTCGTGTGAGAAGCTTTGGGCACTCCTGAATCTGGAGGGTTCTGTTCATGAGCAGCTGTGGAGCGAAACAGAAAAGGGGTTGCCTCCAGGTCACAAGATAAACAAAGCGCAGCCTCTTTTCATAAAAATAGAGGAATCCGAGGAAGAGCTTCAAGCCAAACTGGAAAAGGTGAGGAGCTCAAAACAACGTTAGGTCTGGTAAGATGAAGGGAAATATTTGAGCCTAAAAATTGACCTTCACGTTCACACCTGCTATTCCCGTGACTCTTCTATAACCCTCAAACAGGTTGTTTCCTTTGCCAAGAAACGTGGACTGGACGGGGTCGCAATCACAGACCACAACACAGTCAAAGGTGCCCTCAAAATGAAAACCCGCGACATAATCGTTATCCCAGGAATAGAAATATCCACCTTGAACGGGCATCTTCTTGGTCTCAATCTAACTACACCCATACCCTCAAAACTAGGTATTGAAGAAACCATCCAACTCATTCATGATGCTGGAGGAATCGCTGTAGCGCCGCATCCTACTGCGTTTTATAAGTCGCCGCCAAGCCGAAAAGTAAGCTCCTATGACGCCGTTGAGGTCATGAATGCATCTTCTGTGCCCTTTTCTATATTGACGCATTATAGCCGAAAGTTTGCTGAAAATTTAGGGTTGCCCCAGACAGGCGGAAGTGACTCTCATTACGCTCCTGAGATTGGGGCAGCGTACACGATGGTAAAATCTGGTGCTGACGTTGATGAAATTGTATCCACCATCAAGAAGGGAAACGTGTCTCCCATGGGAAGGGGGATACCTTGGAAAATTAGATTTGAACGAATTCTGGCACGGTTTTAAATAAAACTTGATGCTAGAAGAGATTACTCTTCTGCTTCTTCAAGCTGGTCTAGACCTAAGTCAATGTGCACATTCATCTTGGGTTCTGTGACGCCCTCTATGTTAACTAGGTCCAGTTTAGGAATTGCAGAAATAACTTCACATGGTTCAAGACTCAACTTTGGAACTTCTCCCAACCTTTCTACTTTCAGGAGTTTTTCTACTTCTCTAGCCATTTCTGCTTCTTCCCCATGCCTCGATTGTGAGGAGGTCTCGAACCGCTGTGCGGATTGCCTCTGCTCTGTTGGGGTAATATTTCTCGTCAACTAGGTTGTCTAGTGCTTGAATGTAGGGTTCAGGTAGATGTAGTGTGATTAGTTTCATTTTTGTGGATTCTCCTTTGTTACGGTCTCTTAAGAGACTCTTTGTGGCTTATATGCCTTAATGTTAAGAAACAAATATGATACAAATATGAACATACCACAACTTATAATACTTTCTATCAATCGTTCTTGGGCACCATGTGTCTTCATGTCAAAAAGCAGTTTTGCAGAAACTTTATGTTTCTCTCGTAAAATAAAAAACGTATAACTTAGTTTGTGGCTTCTGTAACCGTGACTGTGTCAATTGGGCTGAAACTTGATGGTTGAAGGGTCAAAGCGGGTCTATGTCAAAAGTTTTGGTTGCTCAGCAAACCTTGCAGATGGAGAAGTAATTGCTGGTTGCCTTTCAGAAGCTGGCTTCGAGATTGTTGATGAGCCTCAGGATGCAGAGATTCTGGTTTACAATACGTGTGCTGTCAAGTCTCCCACAGAAAATCGTGCTATGGATATTCTGAGAAAAGTTCCGGAAGATAAGCGGCTTGTGGTGACTGGTTGTTTGCCTCTGATAAATTTTGAACGGTTACAGAATGAGATTGGGTTTGATGGGGTGACTGGTCCTGCGCCAGGCAGCGAGGTTGTTGAGGTTTTGCGTAGGGTTGCTGCAGGACAGAAGATTATTCTTCTTGGGGACGCTTCTAAGCCTGATTTGGGTCTTCCCAGGGTTCCTTTGAATCCTGTTGTAAGTATTGTGCCCATCAACTATGGTTGTTTGGGGGACTGTGCCTACTGTTGTGTCCATTTTGCTCGGGGAAAGTTGAGAAGCTATTCTGTTGATGAGGTTATTGAACGGGTCAGACGTGATTTGGGTTCTGGTGCCAAGGAGATATGGTTGACGTCTCAGGATACGGCATGTTATGGACTGGATGTTGGTGCAAGTTTGGCGGATTTGTTGAAGAGTGTGTGTGAGGTTGAGGGTGAGTTTTTTGTTCGGATTGGAATGATGAATCCTGATCATGTGTTGGGTATGCTTGATGAGCTAGTTGAAGCCTACATGTGCAGTAAGGTTTTCAAGTTTCTGCATCTGCCAGTCCAAAGCGGGGACGATAGGGTTCTTGGGCTCATGAATCGGCACTATACTGCACAAGAATTCAAGATGGTTGTTGGAGCTTTCAGGAAAAAGATTCCACAGTTAACTCTTTCAACAGACGTTATTTGCGGTTTTCCTGGAGAGTCCCCAGAAGCGTTTGAGGAAACAAAACGGCTAATAATGGAGGTTCAGCCTGACATCGTTAATGTGTCAAAGTTTTTTTCTAGACCCCACACACCAGCAGAGAAGATGGCTGCTCTTCATCCATATGAGGTTAACCGCAGAAGCAGGGAGCTGACGATGTTAACTAGAAGACTTTCTTTTGAAAAGAACCGTGCATGGGTTGGCTGGCAGGGAACGATTGTGTTTGATGAACGGGGTAAGGGAGAGTCTCTGATGGGACGAAACTTTGCTTACAAACCTTTTGTGGTCAAGGGCAACACGTCTTTGTTGGGACGGTTTGTGGAGGTTCGGGTTGTTAAAGCCTTTTCTACCTATCTAGAAGCCGAGCTTATGTGAAGTTAGCCTCCGCCCACTGGAGGAAGAATGGCAACAGTGTCTCCTTGCTTCAGTTTTGTGTCAAAGCCTTCAAGGGCATTGATGTTTTTGCCGTTTACCAGAAATGAAAGAAACCCTTGTACTTTCCCGTTTTTGGGATAGAAATATTCGCGGAAGTTTTTGCCGTATTTCTCAGAAAGCAGGGTCAACAGCTTTTCGACAGTGATTGTATCCTGTATCTGGATTTCTTCTGTTTTTTTGCCTGTTATTTCCCTTAAAGAAGTGAAAAACTTGACTTCAACCTTCATCTATGTTCATGTTACTATTTTTCGGGGCAGAATTTATTCTCTTCTATGTCACATTTCTGGGCTGATGCAGGCAATCCTTGATATATCTGGGTTTTGGTCGATTAAACTTAAATAGCGCCACAAATTCTCACAATAAAGACACCGCATTGTCTGTTGATTGAGCCGCCGTAGCTCAGTTCGGTAGAGCAACGGGCTGTTAACTCGTGGGTCGAAGGTTCGAGTCCTTCCGGCGGCGCCACCACATTTTCTGTTGTCAGACTTCGGTTATTTTCTATGGTCTAGCATCTTTGGGCTTTCCACGCTCAAGTATGGTCTGCACATATAATACTTTCCAATCAGAAATTAATTGATAATTATCCTCTGTTTTTGAGAAAAAACCATTTTTTCAACATAAAATAATATCAGGAACCTAATATGTGACGTTGACTGTATCCACATTTTTATGTGGGTGCTGTTACTTCGGCGAACATCTCTTTTTTGGCTTTGCATATGGGACAGATATATGGGGGTTCTTCGCGGAAGCAAACGTAGCCGCATTGTCTGCAGTAGTAGAGTTTCATTTTTGGTACAGAAGGCTTGGATTCTTTTGTGGTTTCCTGTGTCTGTGTTTCTGGGGAATCCTTGTAGGCGTTCATCTGTTTATCTTGTGGTCTTCGCTCTGGGATAGGTTTTATGGGCTTTTTTCCGTCGTGGACGTCTTTTTTGACGTATAGTGCGCAGTAGCAGAAGCCGTGTTCTTCTATGTCTGGGTCTCGGTAGTCACATGGGCAGATTATGTCTCTGTCGTACTCGATTTTTCCGCTGGCTAATCGACATGGGCAGGATGGGTAGCCGTACCGTTCCTCATTTTTTTGCAGTCCTTCTAAAAGGTTCTGCAGAATCTGCTTGTCTGACGTCAAATAGTAACCGTAGGTTTTGGCGTCGTTTTCTGCTCTTTTACGGACCTGCTCCAGTGTTGTCAAAGCTCCAGAACCTCTCGCAGTTCTTCTTTGGAGGGGCCAGTCAACAAAATTTTGCCGTCTACAACTACGGTTGGGTAGGCAAGTGGTCCTTTCCTATTCAGAATGTCTTTAGTTATTTCTTGTCTATCTTCTCCGCTGCAGAGGTCAATGTCAATGTATTCGTATTCAACGTCCAAGTCCTTGAGGTTTTGTTTTGCTCGTCTGCACCAGCCGCATGTGCTTATGGCATATAAAAGAACTTTATGCTTACGATTTTTGCCTTCAACTTTTGTTGTCAGCATCTTATCTCATATAGTCTCCTTATCATGACACGATTTAAGGATTAATAAAATCTGTTTACTGCTGTTTTTCCAATTTGATAATCCCGCCAGGCTTAGCTAGGTAAACTACGTCTGCTAATCTGATGAAGAGACCAGTTTCTATTACCCCTGGAACAAGTTTTAGTTGTTGATTCAGTTCCTCAGCATTAGATATAAGACCAAAATCCGCATCCAAAATGTAGTTGCCGTTATCCGTGACCACTGCACCAACCTTGCCTTTGGACTCCCGCAGAAACGGCTTCCCACCCAGCTTCTTTATCTCCGCCTTGACTGTCGCCAAAGCAAAGGGTAAAACTTCCACTGGAACCTTAAATGCTCCTAGCTTCTCCACAAGCTTTGTTTCATCTGCAACAATAACAACCTCTTTGGCTGCATGGGCAACAATCTTTTCTCGTGTTAAGGCTCCGCCCCCGCCCTTAATCATGTCCAATTTGCCGTCAACTTCATCGGCTCCGTCAATATCCAAATCAATGATAGGGTGCTCATTTAAAGTCGTTAAGGGAAAGCCTGACTGCACCGCCACCATCATAGCTTGACTGGAGCTGGGAACTCCTAGGACCTGTATAGTCTCCTCCCTGATTAGGCGTCCAATCTCCTCTATGACATAGGCTGCTGTGCTTCCACTACCCAACCCAACAACAAAATTGTCTTTTACATGCTGGACTGCTGCCAAAGCTGCCCTACGTTTTGCTTCTTCTTTCCAAGTCACCATGTCAGGCCTCAGTTTCCATTTGCCCAAGCCGCTCCAAAACCTTTTCCACCTCAGACCTGATTTGGTCAATCCTCTCTTCAGCCTCAGTTTTCTTTGGTTTCGAGGGCTTCCGCCGCTTCCTCTCGGTCTTTTCAGGGCTAGTAGACGGAGCAACAGGTTTAGGCTTTGGAGATACCGGCTTTGGTGCTATGTCCAGATTAATCCTTAAGCCGCCTATCTTTTTGTTTATCTCGTCGAACCGTTCATTAAACAGTTTAACAAGGTCCTCTTGCATGCCTTCCAACTCATGGAGTGCAACAACTGACTCATTCTCGTTTATGGAGTCTTTTATGTCTTTGATTTTGGCTTTGTAGTTTTGTGCTAGCCGGTCTCGTTCCTTCTCGTCTATCTTTCCTTCTGCGTGAGCTTCGTAGATGCGTCTGATGCCGAAACTTAGGATTTCCCGTTCTACATCTAATCTGCTGAGTTCCTTCTGAGATTTTTGGGCGTCAAAATTTGTGACCGTTCTGCCTGGCTTAATGGGTAATATTGAAGGGATCTCTTTTGCTTCGGATGGCTCTTTGATGATCTTCTTTTTTCTTTCGGTCCTCATCATATAGATTGCAATCAGGGCTACTATTACTGCTCCTACTGCAACAGCATACGGTAACACGTCAGAAATCACTAAGGTTCCTTCTCCAACCACGTTCCTTTTTTTTATTGTTGTATATAAATTTGAGGAACATGTTTCTGAAGCTTTTGGTCATTTTTGTACAAAAAAAGCCCCCAAACCCTCCAAAAAGCCTTCGTGGGGGATGTTTTGACGAAATGGGATAAAAAAACTGATTGCCTCATCAGAGTTACTGCGGGGAAGAGAGTTTTACTTACTGGCTTTCTTTCTACTCGGTTCATCTTCCGTGTTGCTACTTTTTCTCAAATTTTTCTGTTGCCGCGGGTTTAAGCTCATGGATGAACGTTCTGATGGCATGTCTATTCTTTCCTCTTACTTTTAACACCTAAATAACCCACAACACCACACAACAAAGAGGTTTGTTGAAGATTCAGTTGTTCTAAAGTCTTAAAAAGTAATTTAATCTATAGAATTATGGGGTTTGATAAGAATGGATATTATTGCATTACTGATACAGATTGTCGTAAGTACAATAATTGTCGCTCCTGTGCTTTGGTTGGCTGGAAGAACTCTTGTTGGCGGAGATAAAGCAAAATTTTTTGACGCAATTTGGATAGTTGTCTTGGGTACAATTATTGGCGCTATCTTCAACGCAATTATTGGTGGCATAGTCGCAGCCATAGTTATGTTCATTGTATGGCTTGCCTTGATCAAACACTTCTTTGACTGTGGATGGCTGAAAGCGTTCGCAATTGCTGTAATTGCAGTTATTATATTCGTCATAATTGTTGCAATTCTAGCGGTTATAGGCATCGGATTACTGGCGTTTGTCCTATAGGGCTACAAAATAAGAAGCCCTACTTCCATTTTTTTATAAGAAGCACCCACTCTCTTTGATAACTAAGAAGAAAAATGAAGATTTGTTAGTGTATTTAGTATTCTACTTTTCTGGGTAGTGTTTTTGCTTCCTCGATCCAATCTTTTATTGAATCTAATGTTGGTGTTCTTCTTACTAGGTTCTTCGCTTCGTTAATCTCAACTACTTTAGCATATAGATTGTCGGGATTTCTTCTAGCCAGTTCAACTACAGTGTCTACCCCTGCTTCTTCGAGTAAATCAGAATATTCTTCACCGATACCCCTGATTCTCATTAGGTCTGAAAGGTTAACCCACTCAAGAATAAGTTTCTCAGAAATCCCTGTTTTTTCACTAAGCTCATCCCGACCAACCCTAGTTCCGCCTGTATCAAGCAAATCGGTTGTCGTAAAGATTCCAATGTTGTTAAGTTTCCTAGCATACACCTCTCCAATCCCTTCTACATCAATTACTGGAACACCCGCCTTAGGCACATGAACCTTCGTTGGCACTTCTGGCTCAGGAATAGGTTTGGGCTCATATCTAATGACTGGTTCAGGTTTAGATTTGGAAGATGGCATTGCAATAACATAAATTAACCAAATAATTATTCCATAGAATAATCCATTCACAATACAACCCCATATTCCTCCAACGAAACTTCCTGGTGGCAAATCCGGAAAAACACCCGTAAGTGTAAGAAATATTGAAAACACTATACCAAATACACATAAACCTTCAATAAAATCAATCTTCAATTTCAGTTTACCCCCAAGTTTAGCAAATAGAATTATTCGTTTATTTTGCTTATATGTTTATGTGTAAATATTTTTTCAAGAAATAAAATAACGAAAAGGGGTTTGTTGGCGTCTTTAAACTTGTCAATTTTTTGGTTTTTTAATCCTGTAACCTTTTTTGTATATTGTTTATTTGAGAGCTTTTTTTACTTTCTTTACCCCTTTTTTGGTAGCTTTTTTTCCCTCTTTTACAGCTTCTTTTCCTACTTTGACGCCCTTCTTAGCTACGCCTTTCCCAGCCTTTACTCCTTTTTTGCCCACATCTTTGCCAACATCAACGCCTTTTTCTCCAGCTTTCTTTCCTGCATTCACGGTTTTCTTGCTGACTTCCTCAGTTTTTTTCTTCAATTTCTTGAACATTAAATCACCTCCTTACCGACGATTAGCAATCCATTTTTTGTGAGGAGATTGTGGGAATTTATTGAATTCCCCACTTTTTAGTTACCTTTACTATTATGAAGATTACGAAGGCTACGATTATGAAGGTAATTAAAGCTACCAGAAAGCCTCCAACTCCGAACTCTTGACTACCAACAGGAATTTTCAGAGTTGAAAGATTATCCATTCCTGGCAATGCTAGTCCAATAAGTGGCATTATCAAGTCTGAGACCATCGATTGCACTAACCCGCCTAGATACAAGCCCAAAATGAAGGCGACAGCAAGACCCATAACTTTGTAGTTTTCCAGAAACGTTTTGAATTCGTTCCATAGTCCTTTTGGTTCGGGTGCTGGAGGTGCAGGTTTAGCAACTAATGCTTCACGTATTTGTTTCAGCTCTTCGAGCATCTTATCTTCTGTTGTCATATTATTTCACTAGAAGTATTCTTAGAAGTGATTCCGTGTTTAAGATTTGTGCTTCAAAAAAAAGATAGGAGAATGGTTGTTATTATTATTCAACCATTACGATTTCAGCGATAGGGGCATTCTTTTTTACTGAAGCTATTCCATTTTTGCATGATGTTTCTGATTCATAAGCTTCGCCAGTTGCAATTACTTCGCCATTAGCTGCTTTGAGTCTCCATCTACATTTGCCCGCTTTGTCTGTATACATCTCAAATTTCGGAGCCAATAAAATCACCAATAGACAATTGGATAAATTGTAATAAGAACCTTTCCAAAAGAATCCAATTGGATATTATTTTGTGTGGTCGCTTTCTTGAAAAAAAGGGAGAATGGAGTTTGGGAATTTACTCCGTTGTTTTTGTCATTTTTTTGGCGAGAGCATAGACTACTGGGACCAGCATTATACCCATTGCAATTGCGAAAGCCCATGAAATGTTAGCTATTACTGTTGTAACTCCTGGGAATGTAGCAAAGATTGCTCCTGCACCTATTACTAGGAAAATGCTGTAGAGAACAAACTTTGCATATCCGGCAACTGGCACGAATTCTTTGTGGTCGTCTGTAATGGATTTGATCAATCCATCAGTTAAGGCAATTCCAGCACCAATTATGACAAAGCCCAAAATCAATGGATATACCATATCGCCTGAAAGCAGCATAAGGTCAAGTGCAATCATCAGAATTACTGCGATTAAACCGATTTGCAATAGATTTTTGAGCATGTCAGCAATTTCAGATTTGGCGGCTGGAAATACTGGTTTTAGTGTAGTGCCTACAAGGGTTGATAGGAATCCGACCAGTACTGTTCCGACGATGATGATTACGACTCCTCCTAGTAGTCTTGGCAGATAAGCTGCAACGTCAACTAGGAATTCGCCAGCTACTCCTCCGAGGTTCAAGATTTCTATAGCAAGTACAACTGAAATTACAAGGATGAAGGCAGTTACGATTCCACCGATAAATGAGGATAGGTCCATTCCAGATTTTTTGAAGGATTTGCCAATATCTGTTTCATCAAAGGTCTTTTCTATGCCCAGTTTTTCTACAACTTTGTTTACTGCGTTTCCTAGAAACTTTCCAATAACGTATCCAAGCAGAACCACTATGATAGCGGCAATTAAGGCAGGTAAAGCAGTAGCTACATTAGTAAGGAAGTCAACAAAAAGATCCCCTATTGTCCCAAATATGTCAGTCAATTTCTGATCACCAGTAATATGTTAACGAATTATCTTTAAGTAAGTTTTCATGACCAAAAAAGCGAGGCTGAGACAATAATGGATTAAACACATTTGCTACGCCCATTACTAGTTTCAGACTGCTCGCGCCTATAACCTGTTTAAAAATTAACCATAATCCATAAAAAATAGTATGTCAATATTGTTTTTGGTGTTTGTGATGGAAAATCAAACAAATGAAATTAGCTTTCCTTTAATTGGAGAGAAGGCTCCTGACTTTGAAGCGGTTACAACTCAGGGAACATTGAGGCTGTCAGATTATGAAGGAAGTTGGCTTGTCCTATTTTCACATCCTGCTGATTTTACCCCCGTTTGCACAACGGAGTTCATTGCATTTTCAAAGATTGCTAATGATCTAAAACAGAGAAATACTGAACTCCTTGGTCTAAGTGTTGATAGTGTCTCATCACACATTGCTTGGGCACGAAATGTTGAAGAAAAGATGGGCGTAAAAATTCCGTTCCCAATAATTGCAGACCTAAACAAAGAAGTTTCCCAAAAATTTGGGATGATTCATCCAGGACAAAGCAAAACAGAAACTGTTAGATGCGTATTCATAATTGATCCCGAAAGCAAAGTCAGAACTATTTTGTATTATCCACTTTCAACGGGAAGAAACATGCAAGAAATTATTCGAATTATTGACGCTTTACAAACCACAGATAAACATAAAGTTGCTACGCCTGCAAATTGGAAACCAGGAGACCCAGTTGTTGTTCCACCACCAGCGACTGCCGAAGGAGCAGAAGAACGAACAAAAGAAGGATATGATTGCAAAGATTGGTATCTTTGCTTCAAAAAGTTGTGATAAATTTGCCATGTGTTTCTGCAGATGGAAAGCCAACTAAAAGTGGAATTACAACACTAACAGCAATAAAAAATGGGGCATCAACAGACAAAACAGTTTCAGAAAAGACTGGGCAACCGTTGTTTAAGGTGAGAAGTGGAATTAGAGAACTAGTCAACGCAGGTCTAGTAAAACAAACAGAAAATAGCTACAGTCTAACAGAGCAAGGAACCAACATATTGAAATAAATCAAAACAAACTACAATTCTCCAAGGATAGAAAACCCCAATTTCTTTTTTTCAATTCCTTTGATTAATCGTCGCCATTCAAAGGGTTAAAATTCTTCCTTCTTTCTCTCCCTCTTTCACACACGCGCAAAGCGCGTACGCACATAATAATAGATCATTCAGTTATGCGTGTGCATTATTCATTAATAATCAGAGTAATATTTAGTCTGTGGTTTTCATATATCACCTTCTTCAAATTAGTTCTGCAACTTTCATAGCATCAAGAAGTTAACAACTTTTAACAAAATGTTATATACAAAATGAAAGGGATTATTCTTCAAGAGTTAAGGTTGCAAACGGCAGTCATTCTCAACAACAGAAGGTCTGTTATGCTTGGGGAAAATCTGAATGCGTTCGCATTCAAAAAGTAAGAACAATGGTTTCGGTTAATCTAAAATCTAGTGAATGGACTGCTCAAAGTAATCAGAACTCGATTAAAACAAAAAGGAAACAAAAAAAATGAAAAACAAAATATCTATCGCAATTATTATGCTAATTACGCTTTTACTGACAAGTTCAACTTTTATAACTATTGCATTCTGCCCCTTTCCACCATCAGGAACCGAAGTCCCAACATACAGCAAAATCCTTGTTAGCCCTAACCCTATTGGCGTCAATCAGGAAGTTCATATCAACATATTTAATGCCATACCCACACTCACCAGCGAAGTATATGTTGGTATGACGATTGAAGTAACTGATCCTAGCGGACACACCACTACAATGGGACCCTATGACAGCGACACCACCGGAGGCACTTACACTACATTTACTCCTAACCAAGTCGGTACCTGGCAATTCCAAATGTTCTATCCGGGCCAAGAACTATCTAGTTGGCAAGGGAATTATGTCCAATTACCTGGCCAAAGCGAGGTTTTCACACTAATAGTACAGGAAGAACCAGTAGGACGAGAAACCTATCCAACTCCCCCGCCTCCAGAAAAGTATTGGGAGACTCCAGTAAACGCAATGAATGTTGAAAACTGGTATGCTCAACTAGGAGAATGGTGGGGTCTTAGCGGTATAACTTTTGAACAAACTGGTGCAAACTACTATGGTGGAAACTTTAATCCATACACTGACTCGGTTTATGCTGGTCACATTCTCTGGACAAAAGAATGGGGTGCAGGCGGTGTAGCAGGTGGCGAAGCAGGTAATGATGAAATAACAGGACACTACTGGACCACTAGGCAGTACCAACCCCAATATGCACCGATAATAGTGCAGGGCGTAATGTATTCCAAACTCTGGACAACATCAAAGAGCAGTGCAGCAGCTAACGGCATTGTCGCAACAGACCTGTTCACGGGAGAGACTCTGTGGACGATAGACACAACAGAAGCACTAAGAGTAGCTTGGGCTCCTACTACGCACAACATTAACGAATACGGAACACTAGGTCCCTACCTCATAACTACAGGTGCACACCCTGGAGTCACATCTACTGGAACAACGTACAACATTTACGATGCCACCACTGGCAAATATATGGCAAGCATCATTAACGGTCAGAGCATGAATCTCCAAATCGACGAGGACCGAGACTTGGTGGGCTACTATCAAGACACAGTTGATGATGAACTATGTCTGGTTAAATGGGACATGACCGAATGTCTCGGACTGACAACCAATGGTAACCCTGCCTTCGGATGGGGTCTAACCCAGGACCGACAATACGAGTTTGAAAATGGAATAGAATTCGCTGAACCAGTATTCATTTACGACGAGATTGAGGGAGTAACAGATGGCTCGCTTATCGCAGGAAGCGGCTGGACCGGACCCTCATTCGCAATCAACGAAATAACTAACGATGAAGTAGTGTTCACTGGCGGTTTCACTTTCGGACAAGGATTTGGAGGAACACAAAACGGATGGCTAGTTGTAGGAGCCATGGACAAAAACACTGGAGAACAATTATGGGCTAGAAACATCACATACGCAGAATCTGAAACCATGTTACCATATACAAGAACAGAAATGGGTATACAAGACGGATTATGGATAAACGCCAACATGCAGAACTTCATAGTTGAAGCTTGGGATACACGAACAGGAGTGAAAGCATGGACAACACAATTAACAGGCGATAACGGTGGCTCACCACATTACTTCGACCAATTTAACCTCCGCTGGTCGCCTGGACCCGATGGCGCATCATTCTACAGAGGTCATGGAGGAGACATATGGTGTATCGAAAGTGAAGACGGGAGCGTACGATGGTATACTAACACAACTAAACTCGTTGGCGCACCAGGAGCTGAAAGCCCCTACGATATTTGGCCGCTGTGGGTTTTCGAGTGCGACTGTATAACCAACAACGTGGCATACTTCCCCATTGGTGCAGAATATAACCCACCAATGTTCCCTGGAGCACAAATGTGTGCAGTAAACGTCACTGATGGCTCTCTAGTATGGTCCGAATTGGGTTTCTATATTAGATCCACATCGTGTGCATATGATATTCTGTTATCACTGAATGCGTACGACAACCAGATATACGCTTGGGGCAAAGGACCAAGTGCAACTACAGCTGCAGCCTCACCAAAAGTTACAGTACACGGAAATAGCGTAATAATTGAAGGCACAGTCATTGACGTTTCTGCAGGCACAAACCGGAATGATGTTGCAGCAAACTTCCCGAATGGTCTTCCATGCGTTTCTGATGCAAGTATGAGCAAGTGGATGGAATACGCCTATATGCAGCAGGCAAAGCCTGAAAATGTTGAAGGCGTTACTGTGTTCATAAAGGTCCAAGATCCTAATGGCGACTATTTCTCAACTCATGTTACAACCGACGAGAATGGTGTATTTAGCTACATGTGGACTCATCCTGTCACTGTCGGCGAATACCATGTCACTGTGATGTTCGAAGGCTCCAACTCCTATTGGCCTTCACAGGCAACAACTACCTTCGGAGTAGACGAACGTGCGGAAGCACCGCCCTATAACGGTCCAACCGCCGAGGAGATTGCTTCAGATGCTGCTCAGAGAGTTATTGCCATGCTTCCGCCGTATCCTGATGTTCCAACACAAGAGGAAGTTGCTGCTGATGCCGCACAGAGGACAATCAATATGCTTCCACCGTACCCAGAATGCAACCCATGCCCAGAAATTCCAGCATACATGACAATCGACCTTGTCATCATCGTGCTCGTTGTCGTCGCAATAGTCATCGGACTATACGCAATCATCAGAAAGAAATAAGCCAACAATTTCCCTCCCTTCTTTTTTTGGGAGTTTCATTTCTATTCAATTATATATCGTAAAATAGCTATATATAATCCTAGAAATCTTTGGGGAAAAGGTTTTCCTTTGATGGATGAAGTAAAAATCGGTTTGGAGGCTGTAATAAATGTCACAGGCATCAAAACCCGTAGGCTTTTTGGGTAGACTATCTGCAAGAGGTATGGCATTAGGCCACAGAAGTTTTTATAAAAATACTGCAAAAATCCTTAATCTTCAATCAAACGATATTCTCCTTGAAATTGGATTTGGTTCTGGAATTTTTATTAAAAAATATGCTTCACACATTTCAAGAATATCTGGCTTAGATTATTCTGAAGATATGGTAAAATTAGCAAGCAGCATTAATAAAGACCTGATTAAATCAGGGAAAGCTGAGTTTAAACAAGGAAACGTATTAAGTCTTCCTTGGAGTGACAATACGTTTTCGGTTGTGGTTGGAATTGAAACTTTTTTCTTTTGGTCAAAACCTGAAGAGGCTCTTAAGGAAATTTTCAGAGTTTTATCTGCTGGTGGAAGATTAGTGCTTGAAATGGCATATAATAAAGATGATGGAAAAGACCACACAAAAACTACAAAAAAACATAATCTAAAACTGTATAGTAGCGAAGAAATGAAGGTATTACTTAAGGATGCTGGATTTAGCGATATTTCTATTCACTATTTCAAAGGCTTGTGGATTCCCTTCAAAGGACATGTTGTTTCTAAAGGTATGATTGCGAGAGCAATAAAATCTTAGTTTGGGTTTGGAGTTAAATTTATACCTTTTTCCCTTGTTCTACCTATCTCGATTTTTCTACCTTCACACAATACACAATACCAAAATACCAAAAAACTTACACACCTTCGATTATTTATTTAATAATCGCTATTGTTCAAATCTAATTAGGAACTTGATTAATTGTTCCTCTTAAAGAATTTAATAATTTCCTGTTGGTGCGTGCCGAACCTTGCTGATAGCTAAAACGTAAGTTTGTGGCGTCGGGAGTGGGATTCGAACCCACGCGACCCTTTGGGTCACAGGCTTTCAAGGCCTGCGCGTTATCCGCTCTGCCATCCCGACAACTAAACTGATTCATGCCCTGTGGCAGTGTATAAGCTTTATCGCAAAACAATTTGCTGTGGTTAAATGTCCAGTATAAACCTGAGTGTCACGCCATCTGCTTTTTTATTGATTTCCATCTGATGATAGGTAGCAGCCTTTATGCCAACCTTCGACAGATGCCGCCTCTGGTCATAGGGTTCTCCCCACGCTATTGCCTCTAACCTAAATCCTTCTGGCGTTTCTTTAATGCTTGAAACCTGAAAACGAGAATAAAGTTTCTGCTTCAGCTCAAACTCAAGAAGCAGCTCCTCAAGCCAACTATAAAGTAAAGCAGCTTCGTCCTGTGCCTCCACAACAAAAGCCTCTTCGTCTTCTGCTCTAACCTTCTCCACGTTAGTCATAACATCAGTCATTGCAGCAGCCGCATTCTCAAAAGCCTCCTCTAAACTGCCGCCATAAGCCTCAACATAGGCATCAGCAGTGTGCTCCAGAAACCTGAAACCTTTTTTCATATCCACGACCATTCTTAACGAGTAGCCTCAAAAAACTTCTGAAACCTTTCCTACTGCCGCAACTGTAAGCTCCACTGCATGTTCCACATCATCCAAATCAATGATAGCCGCTGGACTGTGAATGTAACGGGCAGGAACAGAAATCACCCCACTCGGCACGCCATCTCTGCTCAAGGCAATTCTAGCAGCATCCGTAGAACCCCTAATCCCTGTCTCCAACTGAAAAGGAATCTCTTGCTCCTTCGCAGAATCAATAAGCAACTGCAATACCTTAGGATGCGCAATCAAACCTGCATCCGCCACAGTCAAAACTGGACCCTCCCCCATCTTGGCAGGCGCTTCTCCTTCTCCAACTCCTGGCGTGTCTCCAGCAACAGTACAGTCCAATGCAATGCCAACATCAGGTTCCACATGGAAGGCAGCTATTGTCGCTCCCCGCAGCCCCACCTCTTCCTGAATCGTGCCCACAGCGTAAACATTGCAGTTAACGTTCTTGAGCCTATTCATGACTTCAACAAGTATGGCACACCCAACACGGTTATCAAAAGCTTTGCCTAAAACAACCTTGTCTGTCAGACGAGCAAATTTTGTGTCAAAACTTACGACATCACCGACCTGAACACCCAATCCTTCTGCTTCCTTCCTGTCCTTGGCTCCGACATCAATGAAGAGCTTATCTGCATTAATCACCTTCTTTCGCTCCTCATCCGTCTGTATATGAACAGGCTTAGAACCAACAACTCCCCTCAAAGACCCTTTATCAGTATGAACAACAACATTCTGCGCCAAAAGCTGCCTGTCATCAATTCCCCCAATCTTAGCAAACTGAAGAAAACCCTTCTTCTTAATGTTCTTGACCATAAGCCCCACCTCATCCATGTGAGCAGCAAGCATCACCGTGGGCGCATCCTTCTTTCCTCTCTTGACTGCAATCAAGTTCCCAAGCTTATCTTCTCTGACTTCGTCAACATAGGGCTTCAGATACTCCCTCATTAACTCCCGAACCTGGTCTTCTCTTCCTGTTACCCCATCCATGTTCGAAAGCTTCTCCAGAGCCTCAACCAACTTCATAGAAATCATCCACAACCATAAAGATCCAAAGCCGTATATCAAAATACCGTATAGCAAAAAACCAGAATTACATCAATTTTATAAACATGGGAATGAGTTCTTAAAAGGAAATGTCCAACGACAAGAAAGAAAAGCACACAGCAATTTTTCCTATGTTCCTGATGGGCGGGCTATTCGTAATAATCCACCTTCTATCCATACTAATTACGAAACCCTTCGAAGACACAGGACTAGACGTCTTCGACAACCCAAACGCCCCAGAAAACCTGATCATCTTTTTCGTAATGATGCTAGCCGTTACACTCACTATCCTGCTGATTGCCAAATACTGGAAAAAACAGTTCATCCAAATCATCATCCTCGGCTCAATCGCATACACCTCATTCTTTGTCTTCTATCCCCTACTGATTTCTGCAGTTCCGTACCCCCTGTCGCTGCTTCTTTCATTAGCCGCCACAGCAGCCCTAGTTGTAGCCCTCATCAAATTCCCCGAATGGTACATCATAAACCTGTGCGGAATAGTTGTGGGCGTAGGCGCCATCGGAATATTCGGCATCTCCCTCAGCATCTTCCTAGTAATTGTAATGCTTATCGGATTGGCCATATACGACGCCATCTCAGTCTACAAAACCAAACACATGATTGACTTGGCAGACGCAGTTATGGACCTTAAACTGCCCGTAATGTTGGTTGTCCCAAAAACAAGAACATACTCGATACTTAAGGAGACAAAGGGACTGAAAGAAAAACTGGAAGACCAAGAAGAACGAGAAGCCTTTTTCATGGGCCTAGGCGACATTGTGATGCCCGGAATACTGGTTGTCTCCTCCTACTACAACATCCCAGACAACGGACTTCTCATAGCCTTATCTGTAATGATAGGCACCCTCGTAGGTTTCGCAGTTCTCATGTCCGTTGTCATCAAAGGGAAACCTCAAGCTGGATTGCCCTACCTGTGTAGCGGCGCCATTTTAGGCTATGTACTATCGAGCCTTCTATTGACTGGAGGTTTAGCTGGCTTAGTTCTCCCGATCTAACCACGAGTTCACATCCTCTGAAGCGTTAGAGGGTTTTGTCCCCTGTTCGCGTGAACAAATTTGTTTCTGGAGCCTTGAACCCAAAGGTATTTCTGAAATGAAGCTGTTAAACAGGCTGTAAAAGGGAAAAAGTATTTAAAAGTCGGAAATAGGATAAGGCAACATCGAATGGAGTATCTTGGCGATGGTAAGAAAAGCGAGAATCAAGCTGTCAAGCACAGACTACAAAAAGCTTG
>Ga0272441_10006602_pt1 | contig 19305 bp, 47 predicted proteins | sample SSMProp6N_FD_193582 | JGI IMG/M metagenome (GOLD analysis project Ga0272441, IMG submission 193582) | Marine sediment archaeal communities from Little Sippewissett salt marsh, Falmouth, MA, United States - SSM-Prop-6N | ecosystem: Environmental > Aquatic > Marine > Wetlands > Sediment ... | reverse complement strand
TATCACCCGCAATCCTCTTTAAACGCCGGCATCTCAACCTGGCTCTTCCGCTGGCAGGAAGACATGATCAACCCGTTCCGCAGTACAGCCAAGTCGTGCTTATTCAGCTCAACATCGGACAGCTTAGTCCTGTCAACGGTGCCAGCCACCTTCTGGCTCTTCTTCGCCTTGCGTCCCGCCTGTTCAATGTACCTCATAGATACGTACACTTTCTCCGGGTTACTCGTTACTTTGAAACATTTGCTGCCACGAACAGTGTCAATAAAAATGCCATGATCCTCAAGCATCTTTTTCCTCCACTGGCCAGTAACCGTCCACCATCTATCATCCGGGTGCCTTTCACCTATGACATCACCTACCTCGTCATAGCTGATCATTTTCCCCTCAAACATCTCAGTCAGCTTAAAATGATTAAAAAGCTTTGCTACATCAGGTGCTGTTGGTACTCCTTCCATCTTCAATCTCCAAAAAAGTTATAAATTCCATGTTCCTAGCCATGCCCCGCCGCGCCTTGCCAAGCCGTGCCTAGCCAAGCCTAGCCAAGCCTTGCCTCGCCTTACCATGCCATGTTCCTTGCCATGCCGAGCCACGCCCTGCCAAGCCGAGCCGCGCCCAGCCCAGCACAGCCATGTTCCTCGTTCCTCGCCCTGCCTGGCCAAGCCATGCCCTGCCTCGCCTTGCCAAGCCTTGTTCCACGCCTCGCCCCACCTCGCCCCGCCGAGCCTTGCCGTGCCGAGCCGAGCCATGCCGCGCCAGGCCATGCCGTGTCCCTTGCCTTACCCCGTTCCCCGCCTTGCCAAGCCGAGCCTTGCCGCGCCAGGCCATGCCACGTTCCTTGCCTTGCCAAGCCTAGCCCAGCCGCGCCGGGCCATGCCACGTTCCTTGCCTTGCCATGCCTAGCCTCGCCATGCCCGGCCATGCCGCGTTCCTTGCCTTGCACTGCCAAGCCTTGCCTTGCCTTGCCGAGCCCTGCCGTGCCCTGCCGAGCCAAGCCGCGTTCCTCGCCCTGCACTGCCAAGCCTTGCCCTGCACTGCCAAGCCCTGCCATGCCCTGCCGAGCCAAGCCCCGCCTTGTTCCTTGCATTGCCCTGCCGAGCCCTGCCATGCCCTGCCACGCCAAGCCCCGCCTTGTTCCTCGCCATGCCATGCCTTGCCCCGCCAAGCCTTGCCGTGCCGCGCCGAGCCACGTTCCATGCCATGCCTCACCTTGCCTGGCCCGGCCCAGCCGCGCCTTACCAAGCCTTGTTCCTAGCCCAGCCCAGCCACGCCTAGCCTAGCCTTGTTCCTTGCCTCACCAAGCCCCGCCAGGCCCCGCCGTGCCCAGCCTGGCCCGGCCCAGCCGTGCCCCGCCAGACCGCGTTCCATGCCCAGCCGCGCCCGGCCCTGCCATGCCCAGCCGCGCCATGCCGTGCCACGTTCCTTGCCTCGCCTTGCCTTGCCTTGCCTAGCCATGCCATGCCTCGTTCCTCGCCGAGCCGGGCCCTGCCCCGCCATGCCCTGCCTGGTTCCTTGCCATGCCAGGCCTCGCCTTGCCTCGCCTTGCCAAGCCCTGTTCCTTGCCTCGCCCCGCCGAGCCTTGCCGTGCCAGGCCTTGTTCCTCGCCATGCCGCGCCAAGCCATGCCGCGCCGAGCCGCGTTCCTCGCCTTGCCCCACCCCGCCTAGCCGTGCCTTACCCAGCCTTGTTCCTCGCCCAGCCGAGCCTTGCCTGGCCATGCCATGCCCAGCCTCGTTCCTCGCCGAGCCGAGCCCAACCGTGCCGTGCCGAGCCCCGCCCTGCCAGGCCGGGCTCCATGAAACCTCGGGCTGGGCAACACGCCCAGCCCGGAAGCAATTACTTAATCAACCGGATTTCAGGGGAAAACCGACCAAACGTACCAGAGCTCTTCGGGCTGCTCGGCCTCCAGTCGCCAAGGCCACAAAGCGCGCCAGCCTGATTCAGTATAGTTTCCAGAACCGGCTTCGATAAGCCAGAAAGATCTTCGTCAATAACCGTAAAACTTCCGGTGAGAACCCAGTCGCGGAACATAGGCCGTACTCTGACATGCTTTGCGTTACCGATTTTGGCGCGCTTTACAAGCAGCTCAAAACCGTGACTCGCAGCCAGCTCCATATGGGCAGTAAAGTCCATATTACCTCTCAACGCGTCAAACACATCAACCGGAATCTCTTTACCTTTAACGGTAAGAGTAAACTGCTCCTGGTCAAGGAAAATCCCTGACTGTGTCTGCTTCTTGTAAGTTTCCTTACCCTTGTTGATGACTTTAGCCCCGCCCTCGCGGAACATGGTCATGATATTATCGGAAGATATTCCGAAAACTTTGCTGTTGTGATAGACGTAGCCGAGCCACGTCCACGCGGGAGACCTGTCATCTCCGCTTTGTGAAAACTCCTTGTTTGCAGGGTCCTTCCTCCACTTGGAGATCAGCTCCCCAAAAGCAAGGTTATCTCTGTGCATCAGTAACGGGCTAAGACCTGTAAAAGTTGCTCCATACCGTTTCATCTCATTTCTCCTGTAAAAAGCCCCCTGAACGGGGGCGTTAAAATTAGTTATCAAACTTCTTCAAAAAGTCTTTCTTTATCTCAGCAAGACGCTCATCGACCTTTGCCTTGATAAAATTACCGATCTCTTCACGCATCAGGTCGATCAGCGCGTCGAAATCACCATTAAAATCATCACTGTTCTTCGCAGCAGCAGGAACAGTCGGAACAACATCCGTTGGAGCTGACGGAACCGTCACATAGTCCGACGCTTCAGCCTGTACGTCGAGATCAGCCATCTCACGGACAACACCGTGAAACCTGGAAGCCTGGAAATGTGTCGTCTCAGGCTTGGCACCTGTAACCTTGCCGGTTTTAATGACAACCTTAATCCCGGTGCGATCCGTGAACCATGTCCGGACGGACTGCGGCATATGCTGATAAGCCTCAATATAAAACCCGAGACCAAGCCTTTTGCCATTCGTGCCAGCGGACCTCCACCTTGCGATTAACACCTTCTTAAAGGCGTCAATCACGAGATTCGCATCCTTACGCGCCTTGGCGATATTACCGCAGATCCAGTTGATCGCCTTCTCAAACTCCGCAATAGACTTGCGCCCCCTGCTTAAACCAAGAGCACCACACTCTGTAAACATGCGAACGAGCCTGGACAGCTGCTTGTGGTCAAACCTACCTGAGTCAGGTAAACATATCGCCGGAGACACTTTGCCAGCCCGCTGCTTGGGTGCATTCACCCACATCAGGTCAAAGTCCTTCTGATAGCTCTTCCAATTGTCCACAAAATGCTTCGTGAAATTCTCACGGTTCAGTGTGGGCAGCGTATCGAACAACCTGTTCAGGATCGCGTGCGTCGTCAGATACCAGCGGACATTCATATGCTCATCCGCCGAGATGGCGATTAAACCATAAACGTTCCTAGTCCGCTCTCCCTCCTTAGGGCTCGGGAAAAGCATTTCCAAGGTAATTGGCAGAGTTATGTCCGTCTTTTTAGACGCCATAGCTTCCAATCTGTGTGCTGTAGTTAAACTCATCTACTTTCTCCTAAAAGTTAAAAATGTACCACTTATCCGCTTTTCAGCGTAAAACGCACGCTCTAACCGTTCCTCCTTTTCCGCGTGTTCCCTTTTAAATTAAGCTTTTTAGTTTTCAACTGCGGGTAAGTTTCCTTATCCCCCAGGTTATACCATGCGTTCCAAACGAACTCTTTACACGTCAAACAGTAACCACCGTTAATTGCCTGCGTGTTCGACTCGTTACGGAACAGTTCTTTATGGACATCCGGGTGCCCTCGCGATGCGCACATCTCCTTTTTAGTGCGCCTTTTCCGCTTCTTTCTGGGCTCTTCACCCCTCTTATAAATAGTGCGTACATGCTGACACTCACACTCGTCAAGGGAGTCGTCAGCACAATCCTTGCAATAAACCGCTCCACACGCTACGCACACATAATCAGACTTGGGCTTACCGCACTCGTGACACTTCGCCATTTCCTACCTCATCCCACAATCAGACTCACCGTCGATATACTTATAATCCTTACCCCAGCCCTGGTCAGGGTCATCCTCCGACTGCACCGTCGGCTCGTAATCCCCCTGGTGCTCAATACACCTCGTATGAGCTGCAGCGATCCCGCTGCTAATATCATCACTAAAAATGAGATCACAGACGTCACCCCAGTCCATGTCCCACTGAACCGCCGACCGGTCCTCATTAAACACCTGACCATAAGAGTTATACGGTCCTTCCATCACCTGGACGACTTCGCCCTCTTTAAGCAGCGTCAGTCTGCACGGCTCACCCTGAAACGAGTCAGACTTGATGCTGTTACCACAAATGTCACAAATCCAGCTAAAACAACCCATCATTTACTCCTTTATTATAAGACCCACATCCTCTTCCACTGGCTTAAGGCCCGTAGTCCCAATAGAACGAAAACCGTTATATTTCCTCACCGCTGCCGTGTGCTTCAACACAATCTCTTCGCAGGTCATCTTGTCCAGGATGCACTTCTGAAGCTCAGCTCCTGTTAAATCGGTCGTCGATAACACCCGGCCAGACAGAAGATCCGCAACCGTAGCTTCCGGGAAGAACCGGATCAAAAACCGACGGAACATCTCCATATTAAGATAACCAACCTCCATTTTATAGTCGCACCGCCCCGGCCGCATGATCGCAGAATCTATCTTCTCCGGATAATTCGTAGTCATGATCAAAATGCGCCCGTGCCCGGATACAATCCCATCCATGGCATTCAGCAGCTCAGATATATTACCGATGAACATTTCTTCCAGCTCCTGCTCTATGGCGCTAAGTGGTTTCCTGACCTCGCCCACACGATTCACCACATCCCCTTTATCAAAACTCACCTCCTTCACCTTGGGCGCCCCACTCTCTTCGTCTCTGTTACGCTTCTTCGCCGCCGAACAGGAGTCTATATCCTCAATCACCGTAATACTGTTCTTCTTAACACTTTGCAATGTTTCTGGTCTATAGGCCGCGTTAGCAGCGGAGATGGCATAAATCGACCTGTCCGTATAAGACGCAATCGCCTTTATAAGCGAACTTTTGCCTGTACCGGGAGGCCCGTACAACATGATACCCAAGGTATACGGTATTCCATGCTTTATATACCACGCCTCCGACTTGACGAACCTGTCGATCGTAACTTTAAGCTCCTCTAATGAAGAAAGGTCAATGATGACACTGTCAAACATACGCTTCGGCACAGCTGCCTTAAACTCCCACGCATCACTCTTTGCATAGTATATGTCAACAAGCCCATCCTCTTTCTTTTTCGATACCTCTTTTGCCAGATCATTGAATACCCGATGAGACCGCCCGATCTTGAGCAGCGTCAGGGTCTCCTTCTCCACGCTGCTAACAGTCTGCTCCTTCAGCAGCGTAACCCACAACGGAACCCAACCAAGCCAGACAACATGCGTACCGTATCCCACAGACTTGATTGTATCCTCGTATCCCCACTGACCTTCTGATACCTTGATATTCCGGAGCTTCTCCGCATAACCGTTCGTCTCAAACCACTTAAGCATATTATGAAATGAAGGATTCTGACTGGTAAACGTCACCGTCGTTGTCAAATGCTTAAACAGAAACCTGCCTATGCGCTGAGGAAGCTGCCGGAACAAATAGGTGACAACACCCATTGCCCAGAGGCTAATCGCCCCGGCAATCATCTGATTACCGGAAGACAATCCATTAATAAACGCAAAGATCTTTGTTATGATGTCTGAAATCACAGTTTACCCTCCTTCTTCTGGGCCTCCACCCATTCCCTCAGCTCGTGCAACCGCCACCAGGTCAGCTGCCGCCAGATATAAATTAATACCTTCTTCATGATTTACTCCTTCTTTACCTTTGTTCTACTTCAAGAAGAAACCGGCCTGGCAAAAACAATCAAAAACCAGGCCGGCAGCCATGGAACCGCTAAGAGAGACTGCCCGGGAATCGAACCCGCAGGCGGGTTATGAGCCCACCCGGTACCTTACGACATTGTCTCTCTTGCCAGCTGAAAGACGTTGGGGCTGGCAACTCCTCAAAATGTAGAGCAGATTTTCCCCTCTGCTCGCGCTTCTCCCTTACGCATGGACGGGGCCGTCTCATCGGACGGAATGACCTCTATAACGCTTCAAAAGCTCCTTGCGCCGCTCCCTGCTGCGCTTTAGTCCAGCTTCCCGAAGAACGTTATTAACCTGATTCTGGGTAATCCCAAACCTCTCAGCCAGCTCCTTGCTGGTCTGCTTCTCAAAATTCTCACGTATATATAACGCCGCTTCTGACGTCACCCTATTACGCTTCACGAACTCTCCTTTCTCATCAAACAGGAAAAGAAAACGCACCTACCGAAGCAGGTACGTTAAAATAAGGAAGGATACTTTAGATTGAACACGCTCTGTTGAATGCGGACAGCTCCCGAACCTGTGCTTCCAGGACTTCTATCCGTTTTAACAATCCCTCAGTCTGCTCCTGTTTCGCCTGACCTGCTCTATCAGCGGTATCCTCCTCAAAGAGAACCGCCTGCTCCATACGCTTCTCCTTCGGCTCAAAAAGCTGTACGGTGGTGTGCTCAGGACCGCTGTACCTATACGCACCGTTCTCCAGCGTCATTGTGATACCAAGCCGCTTAAATAAGCCAGCAGCCAATTTACGCGGTAACTTCTGGTATACCTCAATTACGGAGCTACGAGTAAACGTCCGGGCTGGGCGAGACTTCTGCTCATTCTCCTTCAGCCACGCAACTACAGCGTCCGTAATCAACCTGATAGACTCACGCTCTTTGTCAACAACCGCATGAAACTCATCCATTTTCCTCCAGAACTCCACCGTGCTTCTCAGCTTGTCCTCCATGATCCCAGAACTCTTAAACCACAACATCAACGACTCGCCCAGATCATCGTCCGGGTGACACGCTTTAAGGTCTACAGAAATCGTAGGTATCTTCTTGCGAAGCCGGTATATCTGAACCATGACAGACTCAAAATGAGGCCAGTTATCCAGGTCGTTTGCCAAGGCCTTCAAGGCATCACCCGTCTTACGGGAACTGAAACCCATCACAGCTGAGATAGACCGCAAAGGCGTAAGCTTACGCCACATCCGGGTCTCTACGTCGATAGAAAGAAACAAGCCGGCCCAGTCATGACGGTCACCAGCCTCTGCCTGGTAAAGTTGATAAGGGAAAATAATAGATGCGCTCATTCAGTTTTTCCTAAAAAGGTGTCAGTTTAACAAAATAACCGCGATTTGCTCATGTTTGCGGTGCTCACGGGATTAAAATGTACGATAAACAGAATCAAAAGCCAGCAATATTTACAGAATTCTTAAAGATTTCTTTAAAATACCGTCACTTTTGTGCTTATCTTTTCATACCGTCACTAATATGAAGAAAATACTGATTTGTTGAGGCCTAAATTGCAGAGTTTAATACAAAACAAGCAGACAGTTACTGTAACTGCTTGTTACTGCGACATAACCCCCAGTTATACCGCAGTTGTTTGCAGTTAATTGTTTGTCATTCTTTGTCATTATTGGACATTATTGGGCAATATAGGGCAATATAGGGAAACATAGGGAAAGTAATTTACTTCTTGTCACTATTGCCCGTAAGCCTCTCACCCACCCAGGTAATGACGTAAGCAAGAAGCGCCGTCACCAAAAGAATCTTAATCACCAGGAGCATCGTTACTCCTTCAAAACAGAGGTTAAAAGTTTCTTGAGATCAGCCACTCTGAATGGCTTACGAAGGTAATAAAGAAACTCCGTATCATCAACGCCGTGCCAGTGCGGCTCTTCGCCGGACACAATGATGATCGGCAATTCTATATTAAACAAACTTGACTTGAGCTCATCAATCAATTCAGGACCTGTCATTTTTGGCATCTCCATGTCTGTGATAACCAGCTCGACAGATCCCGCATTCTCGTTAAAAAGGTTTAAAGCAGCCTCACCATCTTCCGCTGCCAGCACGTCGTAGCCTTCTTCTGTAAGAAATGCCTTATATAAATCAAGAACACCTTTGTCGTCATCTGCTACTAAAATCATACTAAGCCTCCGCTAGAGTGAAACACTATTATACCACGTCATTACGAAAGGCCTGCGGCAGCTTCGACTTCAGAAGCGCCTGAAGGTACGTCCAGCTGCACAGACGTGCCGTACGAGAGCCGCCTGTAAGGAGCTCGCAGTACCCGTCACTGTAAATCTGCAGAAGGCGCAGCGGCCTGCCGCGATCCTCGATCTTATATCTCCGCAGAAATCCATTAATAAACCGAGCCAGCTCCGGCCCGAACTCATGCATCTCCTGCATGTCAGCTATAAACTCTTCCGGTTTATAGATATAAATCGTCTTTAATTCCATATATTTGCCCTTAAAAGAAGAAAGGCCTGCACGAGGCAGGCCTTCTCTAGGAGAAACTGAGAGATGAGCACACTTAAAGGGGCAACCAGTAGCCGTGTACTCCGCAGGGTGAGCAGCCCCGCAACCACTGGGTAATTGTCAAAGTAGTAGGCCGCCGTGGTTCGCGTGGATAGACCAGAGGCGTAGCGACCGTTGTTGTCAACAGTATACACCATGAAACCCACTTGACAAGACCTTTTCAAGAAAATTATGCTAAACTCTCGAGTAAATCCTCGAGTTCGGCAGAAATATCCTCAATTGGTATAACTTTTTGCTCATTGTCAACCAATGCTCTGTAAGTTTCCCCTTTATGTCTAAAGAAAGTTGTCCAGATCTTTTCCTCGCTTAACAGCGGTACAATGGAGTCGACATACTCATCGAAGTTATTCTCCACGATAGGCATAATGGCTTCTTCCATCACCACAGGATAATACTGCGCCAGGGTATCCGGATGATCAACACCGTCCAGCTCGATAAAATCCTGCAGCTCCTCAATGCTGTACGTGTTCATGTACACGTCCACCGGATCTGCCGCCTCGCTACTTAAAATATTCGCCCATATGTCACTCTCCTGAAAGAAAGTTGAGGGAGGAAGGGACACCAGGTAGCCTACCAGCTCGTCTCTACACTCATCTCGAATGAACGACTTAACAAAATCTGGCCCGAAGAGCTCAAGCGGAGACGGTAAATCCACCACCTCCATGAGATTAACCATGAAATCACACTGAGAACACATCTCCCGGATACGCCGCAGCACTTCCGCACTATCCAGCCGAATAACCGCCGGCCGCTTCACCAGCTCATCGCCGATAACCGACAGCACCTCCTTCTCATCAGCCGCCAGCCAATTATCCAACCCATTCGTGAATATAGACACGAGCGTTGCGTCATTAAGCTTCTTTACATCCATTTTTACCCCTATCCAGCCAGCGTTGATACTCACTCTCCTCCTCTTTAAGTATTTCTTTATAATACTTACCCACAACGTAGTCCAAAGAATCCCCGTTGGGGTCCTCAAAGTCAGAGAAATGATCAAATAACCTGTCAGTAATCTTATCCTTCGTCTCCCTTGGAAGCCCAAGGAAGCGATCTGCAGCCCCGTCACCGAACGCCTGCCTGATTTTGATATCAATGTCGTCTTCACTCCAGATTACCAGCTCAATCAGCTGGTTTCCGTCCGGATACCACTTTTTCAAGTTTTCAATCCAGCCATCTCGTGTGTTACCCATTGTCAACCTCCGTGTAATAATGCGGGCAGCCACCCGGCGCCTGCTCCAGCAAATGATTGGCAACACGCTGCAGGTGCGTGTTATCGTTAAAACTGTGAGCGAAGATAAGCGGATTATCATAGCGGTAATGATACCTGGCCAGATACTCTTCCGCTGCCTTTTCAGTAAAGAACACAGAAATAAATCTCCGCCCACCTGACTCATATCTATCGTACAGCACGAATACGGGATCCTGCGTCCCCCTGTTCTTCCCCTGCTTCATTTCAAGGGCTATCTGTTTTACTGTCATCACTAACTCCTTCATTCAACCACTGTCCATACTGGGAGAGTTTCCTCGCCAGCTCCTCACCGCATACATATTTAAGACACGGCACATCAAAGTAAATATCCGACTGGCGAGCACTGTAAGCCGGCATCAGTTTAAACGGCGCACTGCAGTAACCGTTATGAAGCCAATGCAGATTATACAGAAGCCCATCCGGCCCAAGGAACGCGTGTGAATTGCTGGATCCTCTAATGAAATCCCAGCTAAGCCTTTCCCGGTACGGCAGGATACTGGACTCAGGCCACTTCAAAGCCTCAGCTATCGAGGGAAACTCCTTAATACAGAAGTAGACGCTCCAGTGATGCTCCTCTTCTACCTTAAATACATTAAGCTCCATCAAGCCACCTCCCGTAGGTACTCATATGTTTACACAGCCAGTTGTAGCTGTACTTCAAATGATTACCGGTAAGAATCGGCACCTCCCATAACTGGTAGATCACTCCGTCCATAGCCCGGTAAACCACACCAAAACAACACTCAGCCGTAGTGAAGTCAAAGAGAAGTCCAGGCATGTTCTTGGCACCACTCACCGCGCGTCTGAGTGCAGCCCGCTCATCCTGGGTAAAGCCGAACAAATCGGCAATCTTCATCGCCTCCTCTTCCTCGTCAAACTCCAGCGCCCAGTCAGGCACGGCGTTTCCCATCCTCGACAGTCTAACCGTCATTTAACCGCCTCCCGTAAAAGAACCAAGGCGACCCACGCGTCAGCTTGTACTCTGAAAATTTAATCATATTTATCTCCGCAAACCTGGCACTTATTGTTCCTGAGCGGCGTAGCGCAACACATCGGCTCCCGGCGCTCCGCCCGGCGGAGCCACAGGCCATAATCAGTCAATGCCTTCTTGAGTTTCGGCATGTACCTATGACAGTTCTCACCTGCCTCCATTGACTCCCCCGCCGAAAATCTAAGACTATAGCCTTCATCTAGGTAATACTGCAGAACCAGAAAACCGGTAACAGCTATATAGCTGCCATCGATATCCCACATGCACCTCGCCGACTTACACAACGTCTTCACGTCCATATCCTTAATGCCGAACGCTTCCAGCACAAAACCGACATCCTGTTCCGTGTCGGCATCTACGCAGTCTACGTCATCCAGGAACGAGTCCTCTCTAATTCTTACTGCCATTATGTTTCCCCTCTCTGAGCCACTTACCGTAGCCCGTTAAAGCCCGCTCCACCTTTCTGGCAGCCTGCAACCACTCCGATTCACTGTAAAAACCACTAACAGTATAAAACCAGGGGCTATCCCTGTTTATCCTTGCAGTACTGAGCTGCAGGTGCTGGCTGATCGGTACGGCGAGCGTCTCGTCTGCCCAGTATAACCTGCCCAAAGTAGCCGCCTTACACAGCGTAACCGCGTGCATACCAGTAATACCCAAAACGTCAAAAACAAAGGCCACATCCCTCTCATCGTCCGCGTCAATGCTGACGAAGTGCTCACCTTGCTTTCTTACTCTTACTGCCATTCAGCCTCCTCACAGCTCGTTGAGCCCCGCTCTTGGTTTTGTACAGCTTCTGCTCGCAGGCGAACACGGAATGTGCACCGCCGTCCAGCACGCCGACGTTATACTCATAAACAGTCGTCGTCGCTCCCGTCACTGAAAGATAATCACCCCTGATCACCCCTATGATGAGATACTTCTTCGGCATCATCATCCATTTACGACCGCCGCTGCGGTCCTCTATATTTACTATCGGGTAAACCCTGTCACCCAAATTAAACTTCTGTTTCACTCTTCTCTCCTTAACCAATTGCCGTACGGCGTGAATATACGTTTCGCTCGCCACTCCAGCTCCTCCGGTACATGAATACGCTCAAATACCATAGCCCACTTCTTACGGTTATACCTTGTCAAAATGCGCCCGCTGACCAGTACTAAACTGTACCTGCCAGGCCTGCAAACATGCGCCGTCACCAGGTCACAAACTCCGTCACCCTTCGTAAAGCAGACGGACACAACCGTCATGAAGGCGAACCATCTCTTCAGCCCGCTAAAGCCAAGTAATTCCCTGGCAAGCGTAAGAAAGCCCCAAAAACTGCTGTACTCCACCGCCCACGATTGAGAGTCAATGTATACGTACTCTAAGTCGTCAAGCTTCTTCATGCTAATTACCAAGCTCCTCGTTAAGCCATTTCCCATAACCAGACAAAAACCTGTCCATCTCACTGTAACTGACTACCCGGCGATCCACAGCGTCATAACCCTTAGTCGGAGTAAAAATATACTTATAATTCGCAACGTCGGAATAAATAACCTGAGGAGATCCCTTGAATAACGCGCACACAGCATACCGGTCATCAATCTCAGCATAAGGCCTGGAATCCCCCAGCGAAGAAAGACACAAAGCTGCCCGTAACTTTACCTTCAGCAGATCAAGTAAAGCAGCAAACTCCTCCTCTGTATTAAACAATACAGCCCAATCCGGACGACCTGACCATTTATACTCAGTCAACACCATCTAACCACCTCGCATAACTGTTTATCAGCCTGGAAACCTTCTTAGCAGACAACACAACCCCCGCCTCTATATCTGAATAAAACATAGCAGCGAACACTGTTTTACCGAACCAACGTTTAATCCCGTAATCAGGGTCACAGCTGAAGGAGAACCAGCCACTCTCGTAGCTTTTATCTTTCAGATACTCCTCCGCTGCACTCCAGTTAACTTGGTATTTGCACTTAAACAGACGATGAAGCTCCTTAAGCTCCTCTACATCATCCACTTCAATCCACCAGTTAAGCGGACTTCCAGAATACTCACGTTTCGTACATAACTTCATACTTCCTCCAACCAGCGGCCGTATGCCGCTTCTAAACGCTTAAGCCTGTTCGCGGCCTTCTTAAGCCTCTTACCACCATCGTCCCACATCGGCTTAATGAACATCTCAGCCTCGCGATAATCAATATGAAAGTAAAAAGATTCGCGAACCACACCAGTAGACCTCGCTGACCTCGTAAACGTCAGCTCAAAGCCCATATGCTTGGCCACCCACCTGCAGTTAGCCCTGCCTTTTACAAAGATACGACAGTCATCTGACCCCGCATACGCCTCCAGGAACTCAAAGTGCTCTCCCTTAATCGATATGATATACCGTTTAAGCGTCTTCATACCAGTTCACCGTTTTAACACGATCCGGGCCCTCCTTCAACGCCACCTCGTACTCCAGCCACACGTCATAACCAGAGAAGATACGACACATATGGTCATACATAGGCAGCCTCTTTCGAAGAACCGGGTCAGGCGTGTGAGGCCCCAGCATAGGGATCTGGTTGCCAGTCCAATACAGCTTCAGGTCCGCCGTAACACCGCCATGATGGCACCACTCTTTATCGTAGAACCACTTATGTATCTTCTCAGGCGTAGACCACGTCATGGGAAGACCAAGCTTCTTGATTATGAAGGCAACTTCGTTATAACCCCACACCTGGGCTTCCCAGCAATTGCCGTCAGGATATAAATCAAGTACCATTGTTTCTCCTTATTAAACTAACCACGCAACCATCTGCCATAAGCCGAAACAAAGGACTTCAGCTTATCATACGTGTAAACAGGAAGCTGATGCTCAGAACACACTTCACGAATACCACGTACACCAGGAGGATAAATCACATGAGGAAAGAAGACACCGTGAAGGTCCCCAAGGTAAAAAGAGCCGCTCGGCATATCCCACAGCTCCTGCATCCTCTCAGTAGACACCCTGAACACCTTGGCGGCCTCCTCAATGTCCTCTTCCATCAACCGAAGCTCCCAGTCGCCATACCGAAGATCAAAGAACCTCTGCTCCTCAAGATTTACTCTCAACAGCTCCATCAAGCCACCTCCTATATGAACTGGCAATAATTCTCTCTGCTTCTTTAGCTCTGGGCAAATCACGCCCGATGCGGTAGTAGGACTCGGGCATAATCGCCGGGCCCCTGCTCAAATAAAAGACAGCGTAATTACGATTAATAAAAGTCGTGACCGTCGCTCTTACCCTCGCCTCAAACTCCTCCCTGGAGGTCTCCACCTCTTCTCCGAGATAACCAAGCACCTCAACTACGTCATCCCAGCTGTCAAAATAAACACACCAGTTATACTGTTTATAATCTTGGTCATTAGCATCCCATTTCTCAAACTTGATCATCTGCACCCTCCTCCAGCCAAATGTAATAAGCAGAAAGCCTACGCCGAAGCTCCGCAAACTTGGGAGTAACACCCTCATTTATCTGATGGTACTTGGGAACAACTACATAAAGTGCCCTGGGGTCGCCCTCACGAAGGTACCCGCGACTTTTATCCGTATGCTTGTCATAAAACGTACAATTCGCACATTCCCACCCAAGCGTACCCAAAACCTGCTGGACTTCCTTCAGGCTTTCGCAGCCAACGTGCCAGTATCCATAACCCTGATCAAATACGGTGATCATTGTGCTTCCTCCAGCCAGAGCTTATACTTCGGGTTCTTATCCTTAAACTTCTTAAACTCCTTCAAGATAGTGTCACATACATGTTCGTAGGTGGGAAACTCCGGATAATCACCGTAGGACTTGATAACCTGGGCGCCGAACTCTCGCTGCAGCTTCTCAGGCAGCCCGTCAAACCATTCAGCATCCTCGTCGTCCACAGCTCCACCTGTCATCTCAAGGATCTCGTCAACACCAAAGTAATCCATGAGTAACGGTTCATCCTGCGGCAGCTTCGCCAGAAAACTTATTTGCTCCTCAACTGTTCTTGCCATCTTTCTTCTCCAACCATAGTCTGTAAGTACTTAGCTCCTTCTCGATCTCGTTGAAATACTTGTAAAAGGTGTGGTCAACGTCTTCACTCTGCGGCGGGCAGTCCCAGTCTTCAAGGTACGGAATAAACTTCCGCATAAAAGCCATCCGATGCTCATGAGGCATCTCGCTAAACTTAACCGCCTTGTCTTCCTTATTATCAGCTTCTTCCCCTTCAGCGCCCATGGCGGTAAACCACTCCTCAAGACCCTCCTCCGTCCAGTAATAGACGGCAATCTCGGATTCGGGGTCAACCGTCTGAAGCGTCTCAATCAATGCTTTAACCTTCATTTGTCCTCCTCCCTCAACCACTGGTTATACGCACCAAACTTTCTAAGCACTAACTCCACAGAAATAGGCGTCTTCCAGTTGTCTTCGCCATACTCTGCCAACGGCGTAAAGAGATACGCTGTCTTAACCTCCTCCACGTACTCCTTTCGCTCATCCGCAAGCACTAAAAGATATGTCACGCCGCTTAAAAAGACCTCCAAACCGACAACAGGACCAAACGTCTTCGGTACAACGTTGTTAAGAATGTCATCTGAAATCTCCCCACAAAGCCCCAGATTAGCACAGATGTACCGCAGCTCCTCTACGGTGTCAAACCCAATTGCCCAGTCCCCTTCGGACTCCGCAGCATTCCACCTCGTCGGATAAATCATTCTTTCTCCTCCAACCATTGTCGATAAGGTCCAAGCCTTTTATGCGCTTCCTCCATGGTAACAGTGCCTGCATAAGACGCGGCGCTCACTAACTGCATAAACATACCGCCGTTACTTGTCAAACGAATAGCCCAGCCACCCACGCGATAAACAGATGGGAGTGCGCCTGGCCGAAACATATAAAACAGCTCGTGAGTGTCGTTGACAGACAGGACACCGTGTTCAAATGCATCAAGCACCTTACGGACATCCGCAAGGGAATTCACCTCAATCGCCCAGCCTGGAGCATTATCGCTCCCCTTATACATGGATACAACCTTCATTTCTCCTCCAACCATTGTCCGTACGTTGAGAACATCCGCTCCGCAGCCTTAACAGGAACCCTGAAACCAGGCGTGAAAGAGAATACGCGTGGTTCCATGACCGGCATCCGGTACACATAGCCTATCACGTCCTTAACCATAGCTGTATTCGTCGCTGTAGAGCCCCGCCACCGGTATGCCGGCACCCTTGCAAGCCCTTTAAAGATCCCTATATCACAGGTTACCTTACCTGTTGCTCCGTCAACCAGTAACCCGTCAACGGTGGCGTTGAACTTGCCCAATACAAAATTAAGCTCACTGAAGTTATCCACAAGAATACGCCATACTTCAGTGTCGCTAAATGATTCAACCTCAATCATTGCTCTTCCTCCAGCCCTTGGGTGTAGGTCTCTGTTTCAACCAGCGCCTCAGCAAAGAACTGATTGATCCAGGAATCAAACCACATGTCAGGATGCCTCGTAGCTTCGGGCACCGCCTTTGCTATCATCTTCGCCAGTACCCTAACCAGCTTATTCTTCTTACCCTCAGACAAAGCCTCATACTGCACATACACCGCAGCACAGTCACTCTTATCATACGGATAAACCTCATCAAGCTCCTGCCTAATGCTCGCCTCTAAGGATATTGTCATTGCTCTTCCTCCAGCCATAATCGATAAACACAAAGGTGACGCTTTACCCAAGCCACACTCGGCAAACTCCTCTCCCATACTAACTGAAACTCCGGGGTAACCTCATATCGCCTGTGGTCGTCTTTGTTGTCAAAGTAGTATAACCCGTCGCTAAAACGCGCGACCTCCCTGCCTTTACAATAAAAATTACCGTGTTTATGCTCAAACCCAAGCGACTCACAAGCTGCTATACACTCTGCTTTGATATCACTGCATATCGCCCAGATAGTCCCCTGGTTGAGTGTAGCTACTTTGATCATTGCTCTTCCTCCAGCCATAATCGATAAACACAAAGGTGACGCTTTACCCAAGCCACACTAGGCAGCTCCCCGCTCGCTATCAACGGAAAAGCCGGAATAACCTCATAGCGCCTGTGGTCGTCTTGATGGTCAAAGACATACCCGCCACTAAACCACGCTACCTTCCTGCCTTTACAATAAAAAATATCGTGTTTATACTCAAACCCGAGCGACTCGCCCGCTTTTATACACTCCGCTCTGACATCGCTGCATAACGCCCAGCAAGTCCCCCGGTTGAGTGTAGCCACTTTAATCATCTTCCTTCTCCAACCTCTGAACTTCCATTTGTCAGCCACTCCCCGTAAGCCGTTAACTTCCGCCGAAGATCGGCAATTTCCCTGTGTGAAATAAGACTGTACGACTTTACGCAGAAACTCCCCTGCTGATAGTCGTAAACACGAAGTAGCAAGCACCTAACGCTAACAGCAGTAGCAAGCCCATTAGAATCCAGGTAAATGTTCCGCTTCCTTGTATTCAGCGCGTCCCTGAACTGCTGGTGCTCCTCATACGTCATATCAAATGCCCGAACCACCCTCCAAAGGTCCTCCTCTGTATCGCTGAACTGGAGAAACCACATGACACAGGTACCGTCAACCTCATCAACTCTAAGATCGATCATCAAGCCACTTCCCGTAAGTTGTTAATCTACGCCTGAGAACGTTACCATGTAACCGAAGATTCTCCGGCTTTGCTTGAGAGAGTGCGTCGAACCGTTCCTGTATCAAGTAACTACGAAGCCTCGGAGGCCCATTAATTGTCCACACGCTGTGGTCATGCGTACTAATACGTTCTCCAAACATATTATCAGAGACACCGCGAAGGATAACATGCTTAATATCCTCTGCGTGTACGCCAAGGACTCTGGCCACCTCGTCCACCTCTTCCAGATCAAACTGAAGATCCCACGTCCCTCTCTCGTAAACTTCAAGCTTCATCAAGCCACCTCCCGTAAGTCGACAGCCTCCGTTTAACCTGCTGCAGCGAAGGCGCGTTATCATTTATTGATCGAACAGAGTAAACCTCCTCTACAGTCCCTGCATATTTCTTGCGCCACACAAGACCGGCAGCAGAATCATACAGCTCTCCTGAATCCATCTCACGGAGATAAGCGGCACTGTCGTTCTTCAATGCCAGGCATACCCTGTCAAGGGTACCCGGCGAGAAGTTCAACTGCCACTCTTTCACCCACTGAAAATCTGTGCTCCAGTTCCGACTACCCATTGTTTCAACCCACTCAAATTTACCCTCCATCAAGCCACCTCCCGTAAACTGAAAGTTTGCGTTCAATCGACGCCCGGGTGGGGGTAACGTCGTCAACATCACGGACGGAAACACCGTAAAGGCCATCCCATTTTCCTCCCGTGTATCTGTGAATAAAGTACTCAGCGCCGCCTGTAGTAAACCTGTGCCCCTCAGACAACACAGCCTTCTCAAACCTGCGGTAAATTCGCTTCTTAATTCCTATTACCCTTGCTGCCCCCCGCAGCTCGTCAGGTCGGAACACGAGCTCCCACCCCTGCTTCCACATTATGACACTATCGTCAAGTAACTCCATCGAGCCACCTCCCGTAAGTTGTTAACCGTTTCTTCAACGACTCGTACGAAGGCGAAACCTTAATACGAGAAGAATACATCATGAAACACTCAGTATCCCTTCCTATAGAATACGTAACGCGAAACGTCGGCGACGCAAGGTCCCCTTCAAGATAAAACACAGTGTTTCCAGGGCGCTCCCTCGCTGTTTTAAACAACGACACCAGCTCTTTCCTCGAACAACCCACAGCCACGAAAGCCTCCACAACAGCAAGCCTGTCCTCCTCATCGTCGTCAAAGCGAACCATCCATCGCTGCTTCCCGTCATTACCATAGTCCTCAAGACCCGACAATTTAATCGCCATCAAGCCACCTCCAGTAAGAGCTAAGCTTCTTCTTAACTTCCTGGTAACTAAACCCAGCATCGCCACCAGCTCGTGAGTAGAACCGAACAGACATCCGACCGTCTTGTCGGTAATAACTGAACACGACGTCATGCCCGTGGTAAGTCTGCGAAAAATTAAACGTGATGCCCAGATTAACAGCGGTCTTGAGCAACAGGTCCACCCTGTCTGCCTCCTCCTCGTCTAACTTCAACACTTTAATCGCCTCGGTAACCTCTTCCACGCTATAGAAAGTGATCTCCCAACCTATAGTGCCCAGGCTGCTAATCTCCATCAAGCCACTCCCCATAAGCACTCATACGCCTCTTCATTTCTCTTAACGTTATATGAGGAAGAGGCCTGCCGTCAGTGTCAACTACATGACTACCAACAGAGATACCGTACGTCTTCCCTTTAAAATCACCTATCTCCCGCAGGAAGAATCCACCGACTTGACAGTTAAACTCAGTGTACGTAATCGTCCTTTCTGCACGGATATGCCACTCCAACTTTTCCCTGCCCTCTCTGTCCATCCGCAACAACCGGTATACCTCTTCCAGGTCTTCCCTGTCAAACTCGAGCTCCCAGTCATCGTCGACAGGTGTTGTCGGGTTAAAACTAGACAGTCGTATTGCCATCAAGCCACTCCCCATAAGTACTTAATCTTCTTTCTATCTTTTTAGAAGAGACGCCTCTACCACGTAAACGGGA
>Ga0272441_10006601_pt1 | contig 19305 bp, 16 predicted proteins | sample SSMProp6N_FD_193582 | JGI IMG/M metagenome (GOLD analysis project Ga0272441, IMG submission 193582) | Marine sediment archaeal communities from Little Sippewissett salt marsh, Falmouth, MA, United States - SSM-Prop-6N | ecosystem: Environmental > Aquatic > Marine > Wetlands > Sediment ... | reverse complement strand
TTTGCTAAAGGGGAGAGGGAAGGGGTGAGGGGATTTCCGATGCGAGGAAAATCTCGAAATGAAACCGGATAGAAGTGGATATTTCGGAAAATTCGGCGGCGAATTCGTCCCCGAAACGCTGATCGCCCCCCTGGGGGAACTTCGGTCGGCGTACGCTGATTTCAGCCGAAACGCTAGATTCAAAAAAGAACTGAAGGGATTACTCTCCGATTACGCGGGAAGACCCACCCCTCTCTATTTCGCCCGAAGGCTGACCGACTTCGCCGGCGGCGCCTCCATCTATCTGAAAAGAGAGGATCTCTGCCACACCGGGGCCCACAAGATCAACAACTGCCTGGGCCAGGCGCTCCTGGCCCGAAAAATGGGGAAGAAACGGGTGATCGCCGAGACCGGCGCCGGCCAGCACGGGGTGGCAGCCGCCACCGTCTGCGCCCTTCTGGGAATCAAATGTGATATCTATATGGGCGAGGAAGACATGAGGCGCCAGACCTTAAACGTCTTCCGGATGGAGCTCCTCGGCGCCCGGGTCATCCCGGTGACCTCCGGCGGCCAAACCCTGAGCGACGCCTGCAACGAGGCCCTGAGGGACTGGGTCGCCAACGTCGGAAACACCTACTATCTCCTCGGCTCCACCGTGGGCCCCCACCCCTATCCGGTGATGGTTCGGGATTTTCAGGCGGTGATCGGCCGGGAGACGAAACGCCAGTTCCGGAAATTGAAAAAGGGACTCCCGGATTTCCTCGTCGCCTGCGTGGGAGGGGGAAGCAACGCGATGGGTTTGTTCTATCCCTTCGAAAAGGATCCGGTTAAATTCATCGGCGTGGAGGCGGGAGGGGAAGGGCTAAAAAGCCGCCGCCACGCCGCCTCGCTCCTGCGCGGAAGCCCCGGCGCCCTCCACGGGAGCTTCAGCTACCTCCTCCAGGACCGGGAGGGCCAGGTCCTCCCTACCCATTCCGTCTCGGCCGGCCTCGACTACCCCGGAGTGGGACCGGAGCACAGCTTTTACCGTGACAGCGGCCGCGCCGATTACGTCTCGGCAACCGACCGCGAAGCCATCCGGGCGGCGCTGCTCCTGAGCCGCCGGGAAGGAATCATCCCCGCCCTGGAGAGCGCCCACGCCGTAGCCTACGCGGTGAAGCTGGCCCGGCGTTTGAAGAAATCTCAATCGATCATCGTCTGCCTTTCCGGCCGCGGCGACAAGGACCTCGATATTATAAGGAAAGTAATCAGTAAACAGTAATCCGTGATCCGTGACCCGGCGTAGAAAAAACCCTCTCCCCTTTGTAAAAGGCGAGAGACAGTGTGAGGGGATTCCGGCCAAAACCCTTTCCCCTTTGTAAAAGGCGAGAGGCAGTGTGAGGGGATTCCGGCCAAAACCCTCTCCCCTTTGTAAAAGGCGAGAGACAGTGTGAGGGGATTCCGGCCAAAACCCTCTCCCCTTTGTAAAGGGGAGAGGGCAGGGTGAGGGGATTTTAAAGCGAGCAGTGACCCGTATCCATTTATCTGAGAATAGAAATTAGTATAGAAAATAGAAAGCCGATGACGGGGAGAACCGGATTTCGTATTTCCGATTTCCCTACCGTTTTCCGATTTCATCCAACCGTTTTCTGATCTACCATGTTCGAAGAACATACCGATGAACCGGATCGATAAAAAATTCCGAGAATTGAAGTCGGAGGGCAAAAAGGCCTTCATCGCCTATCTCACCGTCGGCTACCCCGACCCGGAGACGAACTTCCGCCTGATCCGGGAGATGGAAAAACGCGGCGTCGATATTGTCGAGCTCGGGGTTCCCTTCTCCGATCCGATCGCCGACGGCCCCACCATCCAGTCCTCCTCGCAGAAGGCACTGGAAAGGGGGACAAAACTTTCGGACGTTTTCGAGCTCGCCGCCCGGATCCGAAAAACTTCTTCCCTCCCTCTGATTTTGATGGGATATCTGAACCCGTTTCTCAGCCTTGCTCCCGAAGAATTAGCAAGACGGGCTGAGCGCGCCGGCATCGACGGTTTGATCCTCCCCGACCTCCCTCCCGGAGAAGCCGATTTCCTCCGCAATCCGCTGCGCCGGAGAAACCTTCACCTGATCTTCCTCCTCGCGCCCAACAGTCCCCGGCAACGAATAAAGCTGATCGCCGGAAAAAGTTCCGGTTTCATCTACTACGTCTCCCGCCTCGGCGTGACCGGCGCCCGAAAGGATCTGGCCGGGGAATTAAAAAGGAAGGTGAGGGAAATCAAGAAAATAACCGGCAAGCCCGTCTGCGTCGGCTTCGGCGTCTCCACCCGCCGTCAACTGGAGGAGGTCTGGAGCGTGGCCGACGGCGCCATCGTCGGCAGCGCCCTGATCAAACCCTTCCTCCAGGCCCCCTCCCCGCGGACGGGCCTGAAAAACTGCCTCTCCCTCCTCGACGCCCTCCTCCCCTATGACCGGAAAAGGTAGTGGCAAAGCTTGCTCTGTCTGATGAGAGGGTATCGGCAGAGCTTGATTTGATTCACGGCAGATTCAGCTTTAATCTTTCGTAAATATTATAGAATCCTGCCTCCCGCTCCGCCCGAGACCCCCATGACTTTATGTCATGGATGAACGAGTTCACCAGCTAACTCTTATTACTTTTAGTGCGACTAATTTTCTTATCATGCCAACTGTCAAGAGGAAAGATCTGACCCCGAAAGCAATAAATTGCTCCGTCAGTCATATATTTTTATAATTTATTCTGGTTATGGATAATGTGTTCTGGATCGGACCACGATATCTGACTTTGGATCAGGGACTCACGTCATTTTGTTCCGGGAAATAGGCGTAAACGATCCTGATCCCGCTGCGCGATCCTTTTCCCTTGAGAGCATTGCAACGAAAGTGCTTGACTTTAAAAACCTCAGTCTCCAGGTCCAAACCAGAGATACGAACAATTGCTGGCGCATAGCCCCGAGGATAGGTTCGTATAAATTTCTTCAGTGATTCAAGATCATCCTCAAGTGAGCGGTATTTCTTTAATAATCTGCATCCTTTGTATCCAAATTCTAAAGAAACGGTCAGCCACGATATATGAGCCGTTATCGAAATCTATAACATCCCTTTCCAAAAGTGATTCTGCAGACCTTTGTACATTTGAAGCTGACCGCAATTGATAGCGTTGAATAAAATCACTTCCGAAGGGCTTTACTTCTATTGTCGCTTCTGCAAGCCCTATTAAAAAGCGACGTTGGTTCAGGGTAATCGTCTCCCAAAGAGTTGAATATGCATAATTCTCCCTATCAAGGAGGAGTTGAACTGCTGCTTCTATCAAATCCCCAGATACTTCATTATCCACTTCACATAGCTCCCATAAAGCATGACATAAATGCTGAGTATAAAATGGGTGGCCTTGCGTCAACCTGCAAACGGAGGAAATCTGTTCATCAGTTATCCTTTTTTCTGCATCCAGAAATCTTTTACGGATAAATGGCAGCCAATATTTCTCTTCTATTATCCTCAAGGGATAATGGCCCGCCATGCGATATAGGGGCCGAGATTTATCCAGGAACAGCTTCTGGAGCAAGTGTTTTCTACTGCCCAGGAAAAAATAAGAAACATTTGCATGTTTTTGAATAATACTGCGCAGGCGCCGTTCAACCGAATCGCTGCCATATTCAAGTATTTGCTGAAATTCATCAAAAACAACTACTACTTTTCGCCTGCTTTTTGCTGCAATTTTCGCAGGAGCATTAAGTACCTCTTCCAATGCTGGCTTCGCACCGATATGTTTATTTACGCCAAAAACGATCATTGGTTTTCCGTCATCATCAACAGTAAGATTAGGTACTAGTCGACTGAAAAATTTCTTCGCCGTAGATAGCAACTTCTCTGTAGTTGTACTCATTGACTCTATGATTGACTTCGCAGTTGTGGTTATAAAAGAAGCTTCTCCATCTGTAGGCCATAAATCTATATATGCGGTAACGTATTGCTTTTTAGCTAATTTCTCTAAGGTGACTTGAACTAATGATGTTTTTCCCATACGTCGTTCAGAGAAAATCAGCAATTTCTCATTGTTCTCTGCGGACCTCAACAAATCAGCAATCTCCCTCTTGCGGTTACAAAAGGCTTTACCACTAACGATACCACCATATTCAAAGGGATTTTTCATATCATGTATTCCATTTGCAATATTCTGGATAACAGCTACAAATTAGCCGGTGGAATTTACGTGTTTGAAAATTACTTGTTGATAAAGCAAACTGAAAAACCGACTCCGGGTGCAATGGTATATCTAAAGAACGAATCAGCGTGATAATCCCGCAAATCTCATATTACGCACACAGCGTAACGCATTATGCGTAATTAATGATAATCGGTCAACATTTTATATTCTTCCTCGGAATATCATCCAATATCATAAAAATGGAAAAATGGCTTTTGTTTTAGCAGTTTTTCTTAATAGAAGATCATGCATATAAGTTTTACGAAAAGGAAATTACGCACTTAGCGTAACGCATTGCGCGTAATTTAAATCATTACTATCCGCAAATTTTTTGCCGCCATATCAAAACATATCAGAAATTTTTTTATCCGGAATCATGTCTGCTATCCTTAATGTTAAATGACGAGTAATAATCCGGAACGAAATAAATGGATATGCGATGGCTAAAAAACGGTTGAGCCAGGTGCAGAAGGTAATCCTGCTGGTTGCGGATGAGGAGATGCGAGAATGGAAAAGCGAATCCGTCGTTTATCAGCGAATGCTCAAGCGGATCGCCAAACGCTGCGGAATGCACACCAAGCGCAGGGAATTAATGCGAGATGAATATCTGGCCACCTTCTCCCGCAGCGTTCGCAACCTGGCCAATAAAGGTCTGTTGGAACTCACCTTCAAGCGAAATTACGAATTTCCCCGATTGAACTCGAGGTTTATCCGATCGTTAATACTGACCGTTAAAGTAAATTGGGGACGTTTTATGAAAGTCCTTACGGGGCAAGGATTTATCAAATCATTCCTGCGCGGTGAATACGCGGATATATTCTTTGCCCGCCGCCGAAAGCGGCGGGGTAAGAATTATCCGAAAGTGCCCCCGTCGTAACCCCAGTTCGCGGCGGGAACTTCGGTGAAGGTGATATAGACGCGGGCGGGCGGTATTTCGAGTTTCTTCTGAAAAAGCTCGCAGAGCTTCTGAGAGATAGTCTGGTTCACTTCTCTTTCCAGACCGCCGATGCTCCTGACATCGGCGAAAGCAGCCGGCTCTTCTTTCCCCGCCATCATCACTCCGGCGTCAACCAGCGTGACCATGACGTATTTTTCGGGTTTGCCGGTGCTTTCCGCCACGATCTTCGAGGCGGCGGCGAGGAGCTCCTTTCTCTTCCCCTCGGGGACCGGAGACGAGCTACTGATCATCAGCAAGGGCATGTCAACCTCCTTGTTTCAGCTAATTAGACATATATTACATGGTAATATATGTCTAATAAGGATCGGGTTTTAATCGGCGTGGCGGGAAAGAAAGTCCTGAACTTCCGAAAGATCGGGCAGGGTTTCCCTTCCGCCCAGCCCCCGGCAGACGAGCGCCCCCAGGGCGCTGGCGAAGCGGAGGGTTTCTTCCAGGGGCCAATTCCGGAGAACGCCGTAGGCGAAACCGGCGTGGAAGGCGTCGCCGGCGGCGGTGGTATCGACCGCCTCGATCTCGAAAGCGGGGCGGGAGATGAAACCACGGGAGGAGAGGGCCACGCACCCTTCCTGCCCCATCGTGATGACGGCGGCGCGGGGACCACGGGCGAGGAGCTTCTCCAGGGCTTCATTGGGATCGCGGGCGCCGAGGGTTTCGATCACATCGGTTGAACCGACCACGTAGTCGGAGGAGGAAATCATCTCCCGAAAACCATCTACCGAATGCTCGGCGTCATAAATAATTATTATCCCTTTTTCTTTAGCCTCCCGGCTTATTTCCAGGCCGAGGCGGGTGCCGTAGGGATCGATCAGGAGGCAATCGGCGGAGAGAATCTTTTCCCGGTTCAGGCGGCCCAGCTCCAACCTTCCCTTCGCGCTGTCGAGATAGGCGATGGTGCGGCGGCCGCTCTTTTCATCAACCAGGATGAGAGCCACCGGGGTGGTCATGCCCTTTTCGATCACCACGTTGGAAGCGTCGACGCCTTCCTTCTCCAGTTCCCCGATCAGGTATCTCCCCGCCCAATCGTCACCCACCACTCCCGCGCAGGCGACCCTCAGGCCGAGGCGCGAGAGGGCGACCATCGCGGTGGATGACTGCCCGCCGGCGGCCAGACGGTAATCGAGCATCGGCACTTTGGCATCGACGCGGGGCATGGATTTAACCACGGCCAGATGGTCGACGCAGTTTCTCCCGATGCCGACGGCGGCGAATTTATTCATGTTATCGACCGGGGTCAATGCCTCTGCATCGTCTTCAGCATCTCCTCGTAATCCCACTCCCCGATCGTCAGATCGACCTCCTCTTCCTTCTGGCTGTCTTTGCGCTTAACCGTTACCTTAATCTGCGTCCCCGGCTTCCCCATGATCCCCCGCAGAAAGGTGGACGGGTCTTCCCAGAGACCTTTGCCGTTCACCTTGATGATGGTATCCCCGCTCTTGATTCCGGCAGCACCGGCGGCGGATCCCGGCAAAACTTCTCCCACCGAAAGTCCCGCGAAGTCCCGGGAAGCTCCCATCTCCCCGATTCTGATCCCCAGGGAGGGAATGAGGTTTTTATTCTTCTCCAGCTCGGCTTTTTCGGCTTCGGTCAGCTCCTCCAGGCGGATTGTTTCGATTTTTTTATCTTCTCCGGCGGAGACCGAGATTCCGGAAACCTCTTTTTCCCGACGGCCCCCCTGGCGCGCGACCACGGTATAGGTGCCGGCAGGAATGTTTTCCAGTGTGAAGCCTCCCTTGTTATCGGTACGGTCGGATATAACAAATCTTCCCACTTCCTCACCCTCCAGTCTCACCCAGACGTCGTCGAGAGGAGAATTATCCTCGCTTTTCAATATCACTCCGGTTATCGTGCCTTCTTCGCCCAGCTTGATTTTGCCGACATCGGTCTCTTCGCCCAATTTCACTTCGACGTCTTCGACTTTCTTCACGGCCAGGCCGGGAACTTTGATCCGCAGCGAGTAGGTCCCCTCCCTCAGCTCTCCGATCCTAAAATCACCCTCTCCGAGGTTGATCGCCTTGCTGCTGGTGAACCCCTCCGAACTGAAGTCGAAGGGATCCTCCCGGTGGCGGCGGGGACGGATTTCCATCTCTTTAACCTCCTCCCCGCCCGGCGCCAGAAGTCGGCCCCGGATGCTACCTCCCCCCTCCAGGACAATCTCAACCTCGTCTTCATCCTCCTCGACCCGCTGACGGCGGACCGGGACATAGCCTTCGGCTTCCACCCCCACCAGCAGCGGCTCGCGGGGAAGGTCGTCCACCAGGCAGTAGCCCGCGGGATCGGTCTCCTTCTCTCCGTGGGAACCGGAAACAAAAACCACGAACCCACCCCGGGCGGGGCGGGCCGTCACCTCGGCTCCCGCGACCGGATCACCGGCGGAATTTTTCACCATAACCCGGAGAATTCTCCCCTCTTCCAATTCCACCCGTATTGCTTTTTCCTGCTCCGCGGCGATGATCCGAGGCTTTTCCTCGGTGGGGGCGTAGCCCTTTTTTTCCACCTCAAGCCGGTATTGATTTGGGGGGAGAAGCTCGAAACGGCAGATACCCCGGGCGTCGGTCAGCTTTTTCCGGGTACTGAAGTAAGACACCGATTCCCGATCGGCCGACCAGTCCCTTTTTAACTCAACTTTGGCCCGCGGAACGGACACGCCTTTTTCATCCACCACCTCCACCCGGAGGGTACTCCCTTTGCCCAGGCGGAGCGTAATCCCATCCAACGAATTCCGGTCGGCGGCAAGCGCGTACTTTTCGCTCCGGGCGGGGGAGTAGCCATCCTTTTCGGCGGTCAGTTTGATTTCTCTTTCCCCGTCGAGGAAGGTGGAAAAGCTGAAATAGCCGGAGCCGTCGGTCCGGGCCATTTCCCGAAAACCCGACCGGTACCTCTTATCATCCGGGCGGCGGGCGTGAACTTTTATCTCCGCATCCGCGACCGGTTTCCCCTCCTCATCGACCGCCATGCCGCTGAAGCTTACCCCGCGTCCGGGATCGATCTCGACATCAAATCCGCTGATCTCCTCGCCCGCCGAGATGCTGACTGTTTTGCGAAGGCGCCAGTCGGAGTAAGAATCGAACCGCAAGCGAACCTCCAACTCGTAATCGCCGGGTTCCAGGGCCGAAAAATCGAACTTTCCCTCCTGGTCGCTGCTTTTGTACTGGCCTCTCCTGCTTCCCGCCGGTGTCAGCTTGGTTTGGGCGTCGCTGAGAGGGGTACCGTCCCGGGAATTGATTACTTTTCCGGAAAGACTTCCTCCTTTATGAACCGATAAAGTTACCGGTACTGCCGCTTCCGGGCTCGCCGCCCGGACATTCCGGGCCCAGTCGGAAATATAATCCCCGTCCTGGAGGCGGATGGAGTAGGTTTCCTCATCCAGGTCGGTTATGGCAAAAGTATTACCCGCCCCGAGATCCACTTTCTTGCTCGAGGTCCCCCATTTGCTTTTTTTCAATCGCAGCCTGACCTGCTCGCCGAGGGAAGCGGTATCCCCCGTCAATTTCCCCTTGATGACAAAACCCCGCTTCAGAGCCACCTCCAGATTCTCTTCTCCGGTGGCTACATCCTTTACGGAAGCGTCCACGTAGCCGGGAAGGGAAACGGTGAGGTTGTATATCCCCTCCCTCAAGCTTCCCAGGCGGAAGCGGCCGTCTCCATCGGTTTCTTCATCATGGGAAGCCGAAAGGAACCAGGGCGTGGATGCACCGGTTCTATAATATTTCACCCCCGCCCCCGGAAGGGGGCTGCCGCTCTCATCGACCACCCGGCCGGCGATCACGTTGCCCGGCTCGAGTCGGACCTTGAGATTCTTCTTCTCGCCCTCCTCCAGTTTTACTTCCTTTATCATCTCACCCTGCCAGCCCTCGGCCGTCACTTCCACCCGGTAGCTGCCCGGGGCCAGATCTTTACTAAAGAGGCTTTCCGAGACGGCTTCCGCTTCAATCCCCTCGTAAGAACGGCAGGGATGAGTCCCTTTTACGTCCATAGTTTTTGAAGCGTAATAACGGACCCGGGCGGCCGGGACGGGTTTTTCCAGGGAGGAAAGAACCTCGACCTGAAGGCCAGCGGTAAGGGCGGGGGTGGGCGAAACATCCGCCGGCTCGAGGGCGAAAACAAATCCGTTCAAGCCCAGAATGAGAAGCGACAAACTACACAGACTTTTCATTACATTCCTCCCGGTTAGATTAAATTCATTACTCTTTTAACCGGTTGATAGTACCAGATAAAAAATGTGAAAGCAACGATGGAGTTCCATTGCCCCCCCGGCGGCCATATTATTTTCATAAATATTTGCGCTTATGATACGATCTCTTCATTGACAAAAAACCGATGAAAAAGCAGGTAGTCATAGCACGCTGCCCGGATTATTCGGCAGGGAATCTAAGGAACGCTCTGCGGCGGGCGCTCAAACCGCTGGGGGGAATGGGGGAACTGGTAAAGCCCGGCCGGAAAGTCCTTCTCAAGCCCAACCTCCTGAGGAAAGCCCGGCCGGAAGAGGCGGTGACCACCCACCCGGCCTTTGTCCAAGCGGTGGCGGAGCTGGTGCTGGAAGCGGGAGGAGAAGTCACCGTCGGAGACAGTCCGGGAGCGGCCCTCTCCCACAACCCCGGCACCCTCGCCAAACTTTACCGGGCCGGCGGCATCGAGCGGGTGGCGGAAGAAACCGGAGCGCGCCTCATGCTGGAGACGGGGTACGAGCTCATCCCTTTGGCGGAGGGGAGAACCGTAAAAAGAATCGAAATTATCAAACCAGCTTTAACGGCCGACATCGTCATCAACCTCCCCAAATTCAAAACCCACGTTTACACCCGTCTCACCGGCGCGGTAAAAAACCTCTTCGGTCTCGTTCCCGGACTGATCAAGCCCGCTTACCACGCCAAGCTGAACGACGTGACGCGCTTCTCCTCGATGCTGGTCGACCTGATGGAGGCAATACGCCCCGGCCTGTCCATCGTGGACGGTATTTGGGGGATGGAGGGGAACGGCCCGGGCGCGGGACAGGTGCGGGAAACGGGATTAGTGGTGGCGGGGAGAAACCCGGCGGCGGTGGACGTTGTTCTGAGCCTGATCGCGGGAATAGACCCCCTTTCGGTTCCGACGATCGCCGAATGCGAACAGCGGGGGCTATTAAGGAAAGATTTCAGCGACGTGGAGATTTCGGGGGACTCCCTGGACGGTGTTATCCAGGAAAATTTTTTGGTTCCCGACACCGTCAGCGGGGGAACCAGTTTCGCTCACCTATCCCCCTGGCTGAAACCGTTTCTTCCGCTGGCAAAGCGGCTTCTCACCACCCGGCCCCGGGTGATCGCTGAGAGCTGCGTCGGCTGCGGCGAGTGCGCGCAAGCCTGCCCGGTGAACGTCATCAGCATTAAGAAGGGCAAAGCGAACATCAACTATTCACATTGCATTCGCTGTTACTGCTGTCACGAGACCTGCTCTCACGGCGCGATCGAGCTATTCAAGCCGCTCTTCCAGCGATTTCTGGTGTGATTCCGGCCCCGGCGCGTACTTTTGACAGGATTAACCGGATCATGCTTTTCACTTCACTCCGGTGAAGTTCCGAGGGCTTCCTCGATCAGGGGGAGAATATCGGCAATATCGAAGGGCTTTTCCAGGATACGATAAACACCGATCTCCTCGGCCCGCTTCCGGAGGTACCCGGTCTGATCCCAGTAACCGGTCATCAAAATAACCCGGGCGGCGGGTTGAAGCTTCTTGATCTCTTCCAGGATCTCCACTCCATCCATTTCCGGCATCTTGATATCCAGAAAAATCAGATCGTAGAGTCCGGAGTTGGCCTGCTGAAGCGCTTCCCCGGCGGCGGACGCCTTGACCACGGCGAAGCCCCGCTCCTGGAGATACTCAACAAAAATAGTACCGATCAGGGGTTCGTCATCTACCACCAGTATGTTTGCTCTTGCCATGGCGTCCTTTAGAAGCGGAAATCAGCCAGGGATAACAAATTTGCCGAACTACGAAGCCGGGCCGGAGAGCGCCGGGAGCGCTATCCGAAACGTGGTCCCCTTTCCCGCTTTACTTTCCACCTCGATCGATCCGCCGAAGCTTTTCACGATCCCGTCGCAGACGGCCAGGCCCAGGCCGGGACCTTTTCCCGTCTCCTTGGTGGTGAAAAAAGGTTCAAAAATGCGGGGTATCATTTCCTCCGAAATGCCGCGGCCGTTATCCCTGAATTCGATCGTCACCTTATTATCGATAAAGGATGTTCCAATCACGATCTTTCCGCCGCCACCGGACGCCGCCTCCAGGGCGTTGATTATCAGGCTGAGGAACGCCTGTCCCAGGCGGGCGGGGATCACTTTAACCGGAGGCAAATCTTCTTTCAGCGCGGTTTCGATCTCAACCCCGGAGTTCTGAATTTGATAATGAAGCACCCGCAGGGTGCGGTCGAGGAGCCGGTTACAATCCACTCCTTCCCAGTCGCCGGAAACCTGGCGGCTGAAGGTGAGAAGGTCCCGGACGATTTCGGCGCAGCGTTTGACTTCCTTTTGAATCTCGGTCAAGCGTTGGAAACGGTCGGAACCTTCGGTCTCTTCATCGAGTAGGAGGCGGAGCATTCCCAGTATCGAAGTAAGCGGGTTATTCAACTCATGAGCGATACCGCCGGCGAGCGTGGTGAGAGCGGCCGTCTTCTCCGAAACCACCAGCTGGCAGGACAGTTCCTCCAGCTGCCGGTAGGCCTTCTCCAGTTCGCTGTTTCTTTTTTTAAGATCTTCGATCAGGCGGATGTTCTCCCGCTCCAGCCTTTGTTTATCCAGGGCCCGTTTCACCGCCAAACGCGCTTCCTGGGGATAAAAAGGCTTGATTATATACGTGAGGGCGCCTTTATTCAGGGCCTTGATGGAAGTTTCGATGGAGGCGTAGGCGGTGTGCATGACCGCTTCCGTTGTCATCTTCTCTTGTTTGATCCTGGCCAGGATATCCAGACCGGACATATCGGGCAGGCGGATATCCAGAAAAGCCACCTGATAACTGTTTTTGGCCAGCAAATCCAGCGCCCGGGCGCCGTCGCCCGCCCGGTCCACCTGATATCCTTCCTGCTCGAGCACGTCGACCAGAAGCTGGCAGGAATCCGCGTCGTCATCCACGACTAAAATTTTAATTCGGCTCATATATAGTCTCCCTTTTCCGCAGTTGCCGAACTTTTCCGTTATTTATACGCTCGCCAGGAGCCGCACCGGCCCAGAACAACTATTATCGCTCCGGGACGGCGGGAACGGGAAGGCGGCGTGGCTATATCAGGGTAAAATTTTGCTTCGAATCGAGCGGAGCGGGAATAAACGACCCGGGCACTTGGTGCGCTCGCCCGGCACTTCCCGGTGCCCTAAAACCCGGCCCCGCGGAATTGAGAACTTCAATTGCAGATAACGGACAAGATCGATCAGGGAAGCTATTTGCTTTTTCGTGGGGAGATTCTTTTCGGAATTGCCCACCAGGCAGATGCCGAGGGCGATATTGTTGTATTTATTCTGGCGGACATGCCCGCCCGGCTGCTGGAGCGTCCAGCGGGATCCGAGCTCGATGTCCCCGTCTCCCAGTCCTTTGCCGTTGCCGATGACAAAATGATACGCCATACCGCGGGGCATGTGGCGAATCTTGCGGTGAAAATAATCGAAGCGCTTGGAATTGCCGGTATCGGTGGCGCTGTGGTGGATGACGATGTATTTCCAGTCTCTCAGCTTGACCTTAGGTTTGACCTGGAGATGCTTGTCAAAATAATCATAATTGGCCATGGTGATCCGCAATTCACGCCCTTCCCGGAGAAGGGAAGGATCTTCGATCTTGTTTACCCGCGCCAGTTCCTCCACCGTTACCCCGTAACGGTGAGCGATCAACCAGAGAGAATCTCCCTTCCGGACCCGATAGGTCAAAACTCCTGGAAAGTGCTTGGCGGCGCCGAAAACCTGGTCGCCGCCGGGCCCGATGACAAGTAATAAATAGAAGAGAAAGGATGCCGGGAAAAATTTTTTCATAAGCCGGCATACTAACAGAAGGCAAACCACCGTTCAACCACCAAATTATTTTACCACTACAGTCCGGCAACGAGCCGGATCACCGCGCCCGCTTTTATCACAATTTCTTTCCGGGAGATACAATATCAACCCCGGAACGTGAATCATCTTGAAAATTGTAGTATATTTATAATAAGGATTCGTACCTGCTTCCGTTTATTTACCATGAAAATAAAGCCTGAATTTTCGAAGCCACCGCCGGCCCAAAATTTCTCGCTCTCCCGCCGATTCTCCCTCCCCCGGCTGCCGCGCATTTTCGCGCTGGCCGCGGCGATGGTTATTCTTTATCCCCCCAGCTGTCCGGGTGCGAACGGAATCCTGGTGAGAGCGAGCTCTTCAGCAGAGAAATCGAAACAGATTACGTTGAACTACGAACTGGAAGAATATACCGCCGCCGCGGTTAAAATCAACGGCGAGGATTATACGAGGATTTCCCTGGGTGAGGAGAGCCTGATCAAGGTCAAGGGGGCACCGGAGATGCCGAATGTCTGCCGCAGCATCATCATCCCCGATGACTCGGAGATGGCGGTGAAAGTGGTCGATTGCGAATACTATGAAATTTCGAATATTGGTATCCCTCCCTCCAAAGGGATCCTGCCGCGAAAGGTCCGCCCCGGGAACGTCCCCTATACTTTCGGCCCGCTCTATAAAACCGACGATTTCTATCCAAACGATCTCGCCCTACTGAGGGAACCTTACATTCTCCGTGATCACCGGGGAGTTGTCGTGGTCCTCAATCCTTTCCGGTACAACCCGGTCAGGCGGAAACTCCGGGTTTACACGAAGGTAACACTGGAGGTTGACAGCGTCGGGCCGGGAAAGATAAATGTTCTCAGCCGGGACAGACAGGATCGCAAGCCCAGCCGTTCTTTCTGCCGGATATACGCCCGCCGTTTCATCAACTATTCCCTCCCGGAACGCTACGATCCGCTCGATGAAAACGGCGACATGCTGATAATCTGCCACGATAACTGGCTGGCCAACGTTCAACCTTTCGTCAATCACAAAAATTCCCTCGGAATCAACACCCGGGCCGTAAAAGTTTCCACGATCGGGAACAACGCAACCTCGATCAAGAATTACATCCGGAATATCTATAACAGCTCCGACCTCGCTTTCGTCCTCCTGGTCGGCGACGCCGCCCAAATCGCTACCCCGGAAATACAAGTCGAATATGAAACCGGTTCCGCCGACCCCACCTACGCGCTTCTGGAAGGTAACGACCACTACCCGGAGATTCTGGTGGGACGGTTCTCGGCCCAGAAGTCATCTCAGGTCGATACCCAGGTCATGCGCACCAGGAAATATGAGACCCTGCCGGCCACGGAACAGGCCTGGTTTAAAAAAGGGATGGGGATCGGTTCGGACGACGGGCCCGGTCATCACGGCGAGTATGACTACGAGCACATCGCCCTCATCCGGCAGGATCTTCTTGCCGCCGGCTACACCGGGGTGGACCAGATCTATGATCCGGGCGCCAAGGCCGCTTCGGTGACCGAGGGCTTGAACACCGGCCGGGGAATAGTGAATTACTGCGGGCACGGCGGCGTCACCGGCTGGGTCACCACCGCTTTTTCCAACTCCGACGTCAACGCCCTTACCAACGATAACATGTTACCCCTTATCTTCGATGTGGCTTGCAACAACGGCCAGTTCGACGGTTACACCTGTTTCGCCGAAACCTGGCTCCGGGCAACGCACGAAAGCGAACCCACCGGGGCGGCGGCAATATACGCATCCTCGGTGAGTCAATACTGGGATCCTCCCATGACCGCCCAGGACGAGGCGACCGACCTCCTGACCGCCGGCGCCTACTGGAGTTTCGGAGGGCTCTGCTTCGCCGCCGCCTGTAGAATGATGGACGAATACGGCCAATCCGGACAGGAAATGTTTGATACCTGGCACGTCTTTGGAGATCCTTCCCTCCGCATCGGCGGCTCGGCAATCGCCGCCGCCTCCGCTTTCGTGGAAAGCGGCGATTATGACGGTGACGGGACTGATGACATCGCCATTTACCGCCCCGGCACGGGAATGTGGGCGGTTAAAAACATTACCCGTGTTTACTTCGGGCAGGCGGGAGATCAGCCGGTCCCCGGCGATTACGATGGAGACGGCGGAAGCGAGATGGCAATCTTCCGTCCCTCCTCGGCCCTGTGGGCGGTCCGGAAACTCACCCGGTTTTATTTCGGCTCCCCGAGCGACACACCGATTCCCTCTGACTATAACGGCGACGGCAGGTGCGAGCCCGCGATCTTCCGGAATGCTTCCGGCCTCTGGGCCATCCGGGGTAAAACCAGGATCTACTTCGGGGGAAGTGGAGACCTTCCTATCCCCGGCGATTATGACGGCGACGGGACGGAGGATATCGCCCTCTTCCGGGAAACCGCCGGACTCTGGGTCTGGAAGAACCTCAGCCGGATTTATTTCGGGGGCGGATCCGACACGCCGGTCCCGGGAGATTACAACGGGGATGGCAAGTGGGAAGCGGCGATCTTCCGGAATGCTTCCGGCCTCTGGGCCATCCGGGGCAAAACCAGGATTTACTTCGGACAGAATTCCGACCAACCGGTTCCGGCCGATTACGATGGAAACCTTGTTCTCGACCCGGCGATATTCCGGCCCAACTCTGGACTATGGGCGGTAAGGGGGGGGATCAGAGCGTACTTCGGAGAGAACGGTGATATCCCCGTGACCCGATAGCCCGGTTTCAGCCGATTGATCTCCATCGCTTATTTTCTCCTCCCCGGCGGAAGTTCTTTCGCTGTCAGCAGGCCGGGGGGCGCCTGAGCGGCCCGGACCACCGAGTTGACCAGGATGGCAACCGAGGCTTCGTCGCCCGGCGTCCCCCCTTCCACTCTCACCTTCAGGCCGGGGTTACCCTTGATTACGATAAGATCATGGGGCCGGGGCGCCCCGACATACATGCTTAAATCCAGGACGATTTTTTCCTTCCCCTCGACCACTCCCCGGGCCACCTCATGGATCCCGGCCACCGATCCCCGCCGGATCGAAAAATATTCGGTCCGGTAGTCCCTGTCGGCCAGCACCGGTTCCAATTTTTCTTCTATCGTATCCAGGCGCCAGTCCAGACCTTGCGCCAGGTAAGCCACCGACTGGCGCGATCCCACGTGGCCGAGGGAGCGCACATCTCTTCGCCTTTCGAACTCCGCAAGATCGATCCCCGCTCCCATCTTGGCCTGAAAAGAACGGCGGCGGGTGGCGGAATCCACCACCCGGACCGCCCTGATTTTTTCCACCTCCCGGCAGGCTCCGCATAGGATCAGGGGAAGATAATCGAGCAAAAAGCCGGGATTAATCCCGGCCCCGAGAACGCTCAACCCTTTTTCTTTCGCTTTCCGATCTATCTTTCGGGCCAGGACGGAATCAGTGAAAAAGGGCATCAAAAGTTCCTCGGCGGAAGAGACAACGTTCAAGCCGCGCTCCAGCAGCGAGAGAAGCTGGGGAGCGATCTCCCTGAGAAAAGAACCCGTGGTTTGAACCGCCACCGCATTGTGGAGATCGAGGTCGAGGTGTGAAATGTCCTCAACCACTTTCAAGGGCGCATCGGGCTTTCCGCCGAGGAGGCGGGCAAGGTCTTTCCCTGCTTTTCCCGGGTCATTATCCACGCACCCCACAAGTTCCAAGCCGGGCCGGGAAAGCACCGCCCGAGCGCACTCGATACCGATCGGTCCCATTCCTATCTGGATCACATTTATCATCATTCCTGCAAAAATGTTCAAGAATAATCCTTCCCCATCTCTTGAAATTAGATAAAAATTACAATGTAATTTTTGTCTAATTTTGAACTATCGGGAAAGAATCACCTTCCCCCTCAGCAGTTTCTTCAGGCGGGGCGCCACTATGGGGATATCCTCTCTTTTTTTCACCGGGAAAAACCGGTCGACCGTCCTTACTCCGAGAGGTCGGAGCAGACGCGTCAGGTCTCCCTGGAGGCGCTCGAACTGCACCACCGGCCGGAGCCCGGTTCCCCGCCCTGTTTCATCTTTCAGTTCTTTGATCGCCACGTAAACGGGGAGTCGATCGGTCACCCTTCTCACTTTTTCTTTAAGCTCATCCCGGGTCAGGCTTTCCAGTTGCTTCCGGTCGAGCTCGAAGAGATCCAGCAGGTCAGCCACCGCCATGGTGTAGGTGGCGTTGTTAAATTCGGGGATCTTATCCTGGTCAAAATCGGGAGGAAAGGCGAACTCCTCGATCAGCTGGGTCCACTCCCGTTTGCTCTCCGGGTCGTAAACGCGCGCCAGCGCGCCGCCTTTCTGACCGGGCGGCTTCTTGCTCACCTCGCAGAGAATTTTGACTCCTTCTTTCCGGCGCGCTTTCAACAAACCGCAGAGGGCGGGATCGACAGTGGCTCCCAGGTTGTCGATGTTGGAAATTGCCAGCCACTTCACCCCCAGTTCCAACATCTTGAGGAGGGGACGGCTCCGGTCAAGGATCAGCCAGAGGGTGGTATCGAGATGACCGGGGGGATTATACCGGTCCTTTTCCTTTTTAACCTCGATGACCTCTCCCGCCCGCTCGTCGCTGACGGCCAGCCAGCTGCGGAGATTTTCCTCGAGGATTTTCTCTTCCCTCCGCGCTTCTTCCTGCCGGGCTGGGGGCAGGCTTGCTATTTCACTTCTCAAACTGGACAGCTTCCTGCCGTAGTGCGACTCCAGATCCTGCCGGGTGGGTACCACCCGCAGCATGATCCCCTGGCAATAGGTGAAGACCAGTTCCTTGCCGAAGTCATGCTTCTCTTTTAAAATGCTCTCGGTCTGCCGGTCGGTGAAATAGCTGTTTAAAATCCAGACCGGGATGGAACCGCCGAACTCCTGCTCCGCCCAGCGAGCGTTGGCGAGCTTCAGCTCCATAAAACTCCTCGGCCTGCCCTCGAGCTCGATTATCTCGAAGGCACCTTTGGGAATATTCTCGCCCGGTTGTTGAAAACGGGTGGCGGCGCCGCCGTTCATCATGATCAAACCGAGGCTTCCGCTTTCGATCTCACTTTTTCCCAGCCGGCAGTCCCCGCTTTCCCGGCCGGGCAAGGGGGCGGAATCCTCCGGCCGGGGAAGACGAATCTCCCAGGAATTTCCGTAATTGATACGGTTGGTTTTCAGGCTCAGTTCACCCGAGCGGTACCTTTCCTGCAAGCGCGCGAACTCTTTTTCGTCAAACCCGTATCTTTTCAACATTCCTTCAGCCATCATCATCCCCCTTCATTTCTATACGAATGGTAAACCGCCGGATTAGAATTTTTCGCCGCGAAATCTCAATTTCAGAGCCCGAAGAAGATATGTGAAGAGAATTGTCAAGCTGAGCTTGGATTCTCCCAGCCGGCGGTCCTTGAAGATAATCGGAATCTCTTTTATTCTCAGTCCGGCTTTATGACCGCGGTAAAGAACCTCGGCCACGATAAAAGGATCGGGAGCGGTCAGCGTTTCCGGTCTGATCTTCCGGAGAGCCTCTCTCCGGAAGAGGCGATAACCCGAAGTGGGATCGGCCACCGGCACCCCGATTACCAGTCTGAGGTAGGTCCGGGCGAGATTACTGACGGTGTTCCGGAACCATCCCCTCCCTTCCGCTTTCCCCCCCGGAACAAAACGGGAACCGACGACCAGGTCCGCGGAGCGGACCGCTTCCAGGAAGCGCCCCAGTTCCGCCGGATCATGGGATCCGTCCCCGTCCATCTCCACCACGTAATCCGCTCCGTTTCGGAGCGCCCAGACAAAGCCCTCCCTCCCGGCCAGCCCCCGCCCCCGGGGTCCGGGCCGCAGCAGGAGGTGGACACGGCCGTCCCGGGCGGCAACGCTCCGGACGGCCGCGGCGGTCCCGTCCCGGGAGTCATCATCCACCACCACCACTTCCAGATCAAAGGGCTGGACGAGAATATTTTCGAGCAACGGGACAATATTGTCCGCCTCGTTATAGGTGGGAATCATCACGATCAACTTCATCTGAATTTTCCCCGGTCGATTTTACATTTTGAAAATGTACCAAAAGCTCTCTCTGGAAGTGAAAATGGGGAAACTTCTTTTGACAGGATATACAGGATTAACGGGATGAGAGTTAGATTTTCAGCTCCGGGCCAGCGGTGGAGGCGGAAAGCCTCCACCCTCACGTCAGAAGTGGACGCATATGAAAACGGTTTCGG
>Ga0272441_10006600_pt1 | contig 19310 bp, 21 predicted proteins | sample SSMProp6N_FD_193582 | JGI IMG/M metagenome (GOLD analysis project Ga0272441, IMG submission 193582) | Marine sediment archaeal communities from Little Sippewissett salt marsh, Falmouth, MA, United States - SSM-Prop-6N | ecosystem: Environmental > Aquatic > Marine > Wetlands > Sediment ... | reverse complement strand
TTGCCGGCTTTCCGGAAAAAGGCCCTTGCTCACCCAGAAAGAAGACGGATATTGCATTTTTTGGGACCGGATCTGCACCATCCACCCGGTCAAACCCCAAATGTGTCGACGGTGGCCGTTTATCGAGAGTGTACTGAGAGATGTTGCCAACTGGCGGATAATGGCGTCGATGTGCCCCGGCATGATGGCTGAAGCGCCGGGAAGTCGGGTCGAAGAATGCGTTCGGAAAGCGTTTCGGGACGAGTCGACCGATAGCATCAAACGGCGCCATCAGGAGGCGACTGGATCCCCCTACCCTAAAACCGTTTCCAGTGGTGAACCTCCTTCACCTTGTACGCGGAGCGGTCATTCCCATCGGATAAAACGCGGGCGATAATGTTTCTTTGCTCGAGTTCACGGAGACCTTGATCGAGGCTGTCCGCAGTACCGTTCCAGAGTTCGGTGAGATTTTTGGTGGTGACCGGTTTGCCGACATCTGCCAGACCGCATGCCAGCAGGTAAACCGAAATGGTTTCCATCGGAAGGCCGAGGTTGAAAATGGCCTGGTCCATGGCCGGTCCGTCGCTGTTTCCGTGAGTATGCATAAAAATCTCCTTTCGATGTGCTGTCAGGGGTCAAAACTCCGGCGGAGTGCAATGTTTTGAATAATAATGTTTCATCAACCAAAATCAACCGTTTCTGGACGGACTGGAGGGGGAAATGATCGGCGTATTCGATTCCGGAAACGGGATTGATGTCGCACAAAAAAAAGGGAGCCACCGGTTTTCTGCAGTGTCTCCCTTTCTCTATAATTTTAAAAAGATAGACGGATCAAAAACCCTATCGAACAGTCGATAAGATCCGTGCCTTGAGATATTCCCTGTTCAGACGGGCAATGTTGATGATCGAGATTTCTTTGGGACATTCGGCCTCGCACTCCCTTTCGTTTGAGCAGTTACCGAAACCCAGCCGATCCATCTCGCGCACCATCGCCGCAGCACGCCGCGCCGCCTCGGGCTTTCCCTGAGGCAGCAAGGCCAGATGCGACACCTTGGCTCCCAAAAACAGCATGGCGGATGCGTTCGGGCAGGCCGCCACGCAGGCACCGCACCCGATGCAGGCCGCGGCGTCCATGGCCAGATCGGCGGTTTCCTGGGGGATCGGGATGGCATTGGCATCCGGGGCACCACCGGTGCTGGCCGATATGTAACCGCCCACCTGTATCATTTTATCCAAGGCGCTGCGGTCGACCGCCAGGTCCTTGATTACCTTGAAGGCCCGTGCCCGCCAGGGTTCGATCACCAGGGTGTCGCCGCTTTCAAAATGGCGCATGTGCAGCTGACACAGTGTGGTCCCCTTCTGGGGACCGTGCGGCCGGCCGTTGACCACCGCTCCGCACGTGCCGCAGATTCCTTCGCGGCAGTCGTGATCGAAGGCGATCGGTTCGCGGCCTTCCAGGGTCAGGCGTTCGTTGACGACATCGAGCATCTCCAAAAACGACATGTCGGTCGAAATATCGCTGGCTTCGAAGGTTTCCAGTGTGCCGGTGGCCTCCGGGCCTTTTTGACGCCATATCTTTAGCGTCAAATTAATGTTCTTCGTCACTTGTAGCTCCTTTGAGTCAACTCAACGTTTTCAAATATAAGCGGTTCCTTGTGGAACTCGGGTTCCTTGTCCGGGCCGGTGTGTGACCAGGCGGCCACATGGCAGAAATTTTCATCATCCCGCCTGGCCTCGTTTTCCTCTGTCTGGTAGGCCTCGTTGAAATGCCCTCCGCAGGATTCCTGGCGCGCCAGGGCATCGATCACCATCAGTTCGGCAAATTCCATGAAATCGGCTACTCGCCCGGCACGCTCCAGACTCTGGTTGAAATCCTTGTCGTCACCGGGAACCGTTGCATTTTGCCAGAATTCTGCCCGCAGTTCCTGGATCATTCCACGGGCCTTCTCGAGCCCTTGATTGTTGCGGGCCATACCGCAGTAATCCCACATGATCTGTCCGAGCTGTCGGTGGAAATCATCCACGGTGCGCTTGCCATTGATGCCCAGTAGTTTTTCGATCCTGTCGGACGCTTCTCGGGCCGTGTCCTTGAAAGCCGCGGTATCAGGGGTTACGTCACCGAATGAGGTACGGGCAATATAGCCTCCGATAGTATAGGGGATCACGAAGTAGCCGTCCGCCAACCCCTGCATCAGTGCACTGGCGCCAAGCCGGTTGGCACCGTGATCTGAGAAGTTGGCCTCTCCAAGAACAAACAATCCGTCGATGGTGCTCATCAGGTTGTAGTCGACCCAGAGCCCTCCCATGGTGTAGTGTACGGCCGGATAAATCATCATGGGGGTCCCGTAGGGGTCTTCACCGGTGATTTTTTCGTACATTTGGAAAAGATTACCGTACTTTCGCTCGATCGCCTCACGGCCGTCACGTTTGATAGCATCGGCAAAGTCGAGAAAAACCGCCAGCTTGGTTTCGCCGACCCCTTTGCCCATGTCACACTGTTCTTTCGCATTGCGTGAGGCCACATCCCGCGGAACCAGGTTGCCGAAGCTGGGATACTTGCTCTCCAGATAATAGTCCCTTTCATCCTCCGGTATTTGCTGCGGTGCCCGGTTGTCGCCGGGTTTTTTGGGCACCCATACCCGTCCGTCGTTTCTGAGGCTCTCACTCATGAGGGTCAGTTTGGACTGATAGGTGCCGTGGACAGGGATACAGGTTGGATGGATCTGCGTGAAACACGGATTTGCGAAATAAGCGCCTCTCTTGTACGCCTTGAAAGAGGCCGATACGTTGGAGGCCATGGCATTGGTCGAAAGGAAAAAGACATTGCCGTAACCGCCGGTGCACAAGACCACGGCGTGGGCCGCGTGCGTTTCGATCTGGCCGGTAATTAAGTTCCGCACCACGATGCCCCGCGCCTGACCGTTGGCAACCACCAGGTCGAGCATCTCGCGCCGCGGAAACATTTGCACTTTTCCCAAGCCGACCTGGCGCATAAGAGCGCTGTAGGCGCCCAGCAGCAACTGCTGCCCTGTCTGCCCGCGGGCGTAAAAGGTTCTCGACACCTGGGCGCCGCCGAAACTGCGGTTGGCCAGCAAGCCACCATAATCCCGGGCGAACGGCACCCCCTGAGCGACACATTGATCAATGATGTTGTTGCTGATCTGAGCCAGGCGGTAGACGTTGGCCTCGCGTGCTCGAAAATCGCCGCCCTTGACCGTGTCGTAAAACAGCCGCCAGATGCTGTCGCCTTCGTTGGTGTAGTTCTTGGCGGCGTTGATACCGCCCTGGGCGGCAATGCTGTGGGCGCGGCGCGGCGAGTCCTGAATGCAGAAGGTTTTGACATTATAGCCCAGCTCTGCCAAAGAGGCCGAAGCAGCACCGCCGGCCAAGCCAGTCCCAACGACGATGATATCGAATTTGCGTTTGTTGGCCGGGTTGACCAACTTTAATTCAAAGCGGTGCCGATCCCATTTTTGGGCCAGGGGCCCACCGGGAATTTTGGCATCAAGCTGCATGCGTTACCTCCTTCAGGCAATGGACAACAGGTAAATCGGAAGCAGGCCGAATCCCAGACCGACGACGAGGCTGAAGACGATGCCGGCCCCCCTGATAAACGGCATGTATTTCGGATGGTTGGCACCAAGGGTCTGAAAAGCGCTCCAAAAACCGTGGCTGACGTGGATGGCGGCAACTGCCATCGCCAGGACGTAGAGCAATACATTCACCGGATTGGCAAAAGTACGCGAGACAATCTCATAGATGGTGGTGCCGGTTTTATCGGCCAAGGTGAAGTTGCTCAGGTGAAAGATCACGAAAACAAGGATCAGGAGACCCGTGTATGGCATGGTCCGGGAACCTATCGTCCGCCCGCCGCCGCTGCTGTTGGCGGCGTAGCGATTGGGTCGGGATCTAAAGTTCTGGTAGAAGAGAATCAGACCGCTGCCGACATGCAGGACGGCAAAGGTGAACAGCCCCAATTCAAACAGGGTGACCAGTGGACCCAAGCTGTGAAGGTGCTCGGCATAGGAATTAAAGGCGTCGCGACCGCCATAGATAAAAAGGTTGCCAGCCAGATGTGTCGTGAGAAAACCGCAGAATCCCAAACCGGTTATGGCCATCAACCACTTTTTGCCGATGGAAGACGCAAACGTCTGCGTGAACCAGTTCATGCATGCCTCCGTGTTCGTTAAGTGCTTTTAAGCAGAAAAAATGAATAAGTGTTGGCGCTTCTTCTGTCAACCCAAATGTTTAAACCACCAGTTGTCCCAGGAGGTCTGCAGGATGTCTTTGGCCAGCCATCGCCCGGTGGCTGTCTGAAGCCTGTCGACGACTGCCGGCAGCCATTTTCCAGGCGGTTTGTACCCGATGTCCTCCAGCGCCTTGAGTTCCAGGATGAGCGATAGTTGGTCGGCGTCTCGAGCCAACCGGGCTTCAGGGGTTTGATTGGCCTCGAACTCGCGGATAAGGCCTTCTAAGGCGTCTCCGAAAGGCAGGCCTTGCAAAGAGTCCCGCAGGGCTTTATCCGCATCGCAGCTGACGTACTCTTTGTTAACCGTATTCAAGTCGCCGATGCGGGCTTCAGTCAAATCGTGCACCAGACACATCCCGATCAGTCGACCGCTATCCACATCGGCTTCTTTTTGGGCCATAACGAAGGCAATGAAGGTGGCGCTGTAAGTGTGTTCGGCCACGGATTCTTTTCCGGACCCGAGAAAGCTAAAACCGGACCGGGGGATCTCTTTCAGCATTCTGGCCTGAAACAGCAAATCGGCTATTTGGCTCATGTACATCCCTTTTTTATTTCTGCCAAAGTTGATGGTTTCGTAAAAAGTCGAAATTTGTATTTACTATCGCAATATAATGTGGTAGTAAAAGTTATATATATCCATTATGTTGTGGTTACCTAGAATTCTTCGGACTTTTTACGAGTTCATCAAAATTGAGAGTTTGAATTTTTATCAAAATTTAGGTTGGTTACTCTTCACTTGCCGCCATCTTCCGGGTTTACCCAGCTGCTGCGGGCCCACCTGCGGTATCGAACGCCGGCGGCTAACACGGCCATGGGGCATCAATCTTTTAAGGACGGATCGAGAGAATTGCAACCCTTTAAATCCGTTTTCATTGCGAACCGCATGTTGCCGGTCGTTGCCGAAGCCTGTAAACTTCTTGACACTTGGGCCTTAAACCTTTAAATTAGCGGAATTTATATTCCGATGAGGAGATTCTTCCTTAATGCCTCAAACCGATATCGATATCATCCATATTTTTCTAAACGCCGGGATAGTGGTTCAGTTGGTGTTGCTGCTGTTGTTGTTTTTTTCAATTACCTCTTGGGCCATCATACTCATAAAAATGCGCTACATCGGCAAAGCATACAAAGAATCGGCCCAATTCATCGATTTTTTCTGGAAAAGCCGGGATCTTTCAAACGCGTTCGTAAAGGCCAAACAACTCGACGCCAGCCCGATCGCACGAATTTTTAGAATGGGTTACCTGGAACTCAAAAAACTCAGCCAATCGGGTCTTTCCGTTTCGATGCCCTTACCGTCGGCTTCCGACACACCGTCGCTTGGCACCAAGACTTCCGGTATCGAAAACGTCAAACGCACGCTTCGCCGGGCGATCAACACCGAGATGACCCGCTTGACCCAAATGGTGCCTTTCCTGGCCACAACCGGCAACACGACGCCCTTCATCGGCTTGTTCGGCACCGTTTGGGGTATCATGCACTCGTTTCGCAGCATCGGTCTCAAAGGCTCGGCAAATCTGGCCGTCGTCGCCCCCGGTATATCGGAAGCCTTGATCGCTACGGCTGCCGGACTGGCGGTGGCCATTCCAGCGGTCATCGCCTTCAATTATTTCAACCAGAAAATTCGGGTCATCGAATCCGAGCTGCAGAGCTTTTCAGCCGACTTTTTGAATATCGTCGAGCGGGATATTTTGAGAATCGAAAGGAGAAAAAGTTGACATCCGGCGGTAACAACAACAGCTTTATGTCGGACATCAATGTCACCCCCTTCGTCGACGTGATGCTGGTGCTCCTGATAATTTTCATGGTAACAGCGCCGATGATGACCCAGGGCGTCGATGTCGCATTGCCGGAGGCCACAGCCGAACCCCTTCCGGCGGAAGAAGAAAATTTGATGATCTCCATTGACAACAAAGCCACCATTTTTATCAACGATGTACCGGTGACTGTTGACGACCTCAACGAAAAGCTGAAGAGAATCATGGGCAACCGCAGCGACCGCGAAGTCTATCTGAAGGCGGATAAGGATATCCCTTACGGAACGGTCGTCCGGGTCATGTCCGAAATCAAATTGGCCGGCGTGGAAAAGCTTGGAATGGTGACCGTACCGCCAACCAAAGACGAAAAAGTTAACAAAAAGTAGTGGCCGCAATGAAAAGACGCGCGTCACAAGCCGCCTCGAAGCGAATTGCCAGCGTCGATGTCGGCAACCGGACCCTAGTCCTTTACATCGGAATATCGTTGCTGCTCCACATCGTCCTGATGGCCATATTCGTCATCATGCCGGCGTTGACGCCCTCCAGGAGATACATTCCATCGGCCGTCAATGTCAGTCTTGTTTCGCTCCCGGCCTTGGGGAACGGAGCCGCCAAGGCCCCTGCCCCTGAAAAACCGGTCGTAGAATCATCAGTTCCCGAAAAACCGGCCGTAAAAAAAGAACCGGTCGTCAAACCTGTACCTGTCAAGCCGCCGCCACCACCGCCGAAACCCGAGGCGGAGGTATCGACGGCACCGACACCTAAACCGAAGACGAAAAAAAAGGAATCTTTGAAACACAAGACGTTCAAGCCTTCCAAGGTGATCAAAGACGCCGTTTCAAAGATGGAAAAAAAAGTTGAAGAAACGCGTCCTTCCAAACTGGAAGAAGCAATGAACCGCCTGAAACAACAAGTTGAAAAAGAAGACCGCAGTCGGAAGACGGACACCGGGGCCGGCAGCGGTCAGGCCGGAACGGTGATCGGCAGCCCGCGCGGTAGTGGTCTCTCTTCGGGCCAATTTCGAAGCCGGGTCCAGGTTTATCAGGCCGAAATTGCCTACCAGGTTCAAAAAAACTGGGTCTTCTCCGAGCTGATGAGCGGCGGTCGGACAGACCTCGAAGCAGTCTTAGGATTTAAAATCAGACCAAACGGTGACATCAGCGACATCTGGTTCGATCAAAGATCCGGCAATACCTATCTGGATGAATCGGCTTATCGCGCGATCGTCAAGTCAAACCCGTTGCCGCCGCTGCCCGCGGGCCTGTTTGCCGGCGATTATACCGTTGGCATCCGGTTCGGGCCAAAAGGCATCAAATGACAAGGAAGCCTGCAGCAGCACAAGGGCTCAAGGAATTAAACGCATGATTAAAGGGAGTGGACATAGTTTACGGGTGGCGATGGTCTTTATCATTTTGCTCTTGCCTGCAGCCGTCTTCGGTCAATACGACTACATCGATATCAACAATCCGTTCTCGCGTAAAATACCGATGGCCATACCGGCTTTCGCGGCACTGAGCCCCGATGGGACCGATCAGGCTCTTCTGAAAAAAGCAACTGATATCCTTACGAATTCATTAGATTTCACCGGTTTTTTCAACATGATCGACCGCGGTGCCTATCTGCTCGAACCGGGCAATCCGGTCATCACGAGCGACCAAATCAATTTCCGCAACTGGACCACAATTGGGGCCGAATTGCTGGTGACCGGCGGCTTGTCGCAAACCGGATCGCTCGTCGATATCGAGCTGCGGCTGTTCGATACACTCACGGGCAAGCGGCTGCTGGGCAAGCGCTACCACGGTACAGTGGATGATGTCAGACCGATCATCCTTCGATTCTGCAACGAGGTAATCATGCAACTCACCGGCAAACGCGGCATATTCGACAGCAAGATCGCCTTTGTCTCCAATGGGAGCGGCAACAAGGAGATTTTGATCTGCGATTTCGACGGCAGCCGCCCGGTGCCGTTCACACGTCACGGAACCATCAGTTTGTCTCCCGCCTGGTCTTCGGACGGCAAGTGGATCGCCTACACGACCTACGTCAACAAAAAGCCGGACATTTTCATCCACCGGACGGTGGGCAGCGAGAAGGTGGCCATTGAAGAGAAGGGAATCAACATTACCCCTTCGTGGGTTCCCGGTCAGTTCACCCTGTCGGCCACGATGTCCTTCGCGGGAAATCAAGAAATTTATTTGTTGACGGGTTCGGGGAAAATTATTAAAAAGATTACAAACAATTGGGCCAGCGATCTTTCTCCGAGTTGGGCGCCGGATGCTGTGAAGATGGCTTTTGTGTCAAACCGAACCGGAGCGCCGCAGATTTATGTCCAGGATATCAAAACCGGCCAGGTTGAGCGCTTGACATTCGAAGGCAACTACAACACCCAGCCGAGTTGGTCTCCTGCAGGAGATCGCATCGCTTACACGTCAATGGCAGGCAGCCGTAACGATATTTTTACCATCGATCTGAAACGGCGGCAACCCTTGCAGTTGACTCAGGACACCGGGAACAACGAATCGCCTTCCTGGTCACCGGACGGAAGCCTGATAGCATTTAGTTCAACACGTGAAGGCTCCTCGAGGATTTACGTGATGACCGCTTTCGGTGCCGACCAAAGACGACTGCTCACCATGTCCGGTGACCAGTCCAGTCCGAGTTGGTCGCCGAATTTAAGTAAATACTAATGCAAGCGAGGATTTGAAAGGAGGAAAAGATGAGAAACAAACTATGGATTTTTCTGGCCCTGTTTTTGGTAATTCCTGTTTTGCTGGGGACGGTTTCATGTGCAAAAAAGACCGTCACCAAAGAAGAACCGGCGCCGGTCGTGGCTCCGGCTCCGGCCCCACCGCCGCCCCCTCCGGTTGAAGATAAAGCCGCGAAGGCGTTTGACATGGCGAAGAGCGAATTTATAGAAGAAAACGTTTACTTCGCCTTCGACAAATCCAATCTGGATGACATGGCCCAAGCAACGTTGAAGAATAAGGCCGAATTTTTAAAGACCTATCCGGATGTCTACACCACGATCGAGGGCCATTGCGACGAACGCGGCACCGCCGAGTACAACCTCGCGTTGGGTGAAAGACGGGCCGAAAGCGCCAAATCATTCCTGGTCGACATGGGAGTCGAAGCCTATCGCATTTCAACCGTCAGCTACGGTGAAGAACGGCCGACCTGCACCGAGCAAACCGAAGATTGCTGGGCCAAGAACAGGCGAGACAATTTCATCATCAACTAGGCAGCCAGTAAATCATACTTCCTGTCTGACGGCCGGACTGAGCAATCGCCAGACAGGGATAAAATCATCACAAGCGCCCATCTAGACCTGCACGAAATTCGCTTAACTCGCAAATTGGATAAACCGGTGTCCAACGAGTAAGCGAAGCGGGTGTCTGGTGGTTGACGGCCTTTTGCAGAGTCCAAGCGCCAGGCATCCGCCCAGTAGCCGCTTGTCGCTTGATTCATGTCGCCACCCGTACAAACGTGCCGGTTGTGCGATCATTTTTTTACGACCATCCATATTTTGACAATCGAATCACCATCATGAAACAAAATTATTTTACCAAATTTCTTTTCTGCATCATCGTTATAGTGGGTTGTGCCGGTCGCACCGATGTTATCGTTCTCGATGACCGGTTGGCCGCCGTGGAAGGTCAGCTAGCGCGCCAGAAAACACAGATCGAAAAGTTTAGCCAAACTAGCGAAAACAAGGAACAAAATATCCGCGGCCAAACAGCCAACCTCAGGATTGAAATCGAATCCATGCGCGAGCAAATCGGGGTGATCAACGGCAGACTCGAAGAAATCGAGTACCGGGTCAAACAGGAAAAAGATGCGTCCGGATTAACGGAACTCGACCGAATTAAAGATGATACGCGCGTCATGAACAGCCGTATCACCAGTATCGAACAGTATCTGGACATGGGTGGCGCCGCCAAACCCTCGGCCGTCAAGCCTGCTCCGGCCAAAGTTCCTGCGGCAAGGGTCCCGCTCTCGAGCCTTTCCGAGCAGGCGCTCTACGATCAGGCCAAGCAGGCCTTCGACGCCGGTGAACTCGAAAAGGCCCGGCAAGGCTTTCAGGAGTTTACCAAGCGCTTTCCGGATTCCCAAAATGCCGACAATGCCCAATTCTGGATCGGGGAGATTTACTACCGGGAAAAGTGGTACGAAAAAGCCATCGTCGAGTACCAAAAAGTCGTTGAAGACTACCCCAAGGGCAACAAAATCAGGTCTGCCATGCTGAAGCAGGGATACTCCTTTCTAAACATCGGTGACAAAGCAAACGCCCGGCTCATTCTGAAGGATTTGATCAGTAAGTACCCCAACACAACCGAGGCTCAGTTGGCGACCCAGAAGTTGAGCCAGATCAAGTAGTTTCCGTATGCAATACTCGGGAGAATGAAAATCATCGGCATCGACCCCGGTTTGTCGTCAACCGGTATAGGAATCATCAACGGATCCGGCATCAACATCAGCGGCTGCTCCTACGGCAGCATCAATACCTCAAAAAAAACGCCCCTGCCTGGCCGGTTGCACGAAATTTATGACCGGCTTTTCGCTCTTTTGAAGGTCGAAAAGCCGGACCTGATGGTCATTGAGGATGTTTTCTCGCTAAAACAGTACCCCAAATCGGGTATCATTCTGGGTCAGGTTTCAGGTGTTATTTTGCTCGCCGGGATGCAGATCGGTATGACGGCCCTGGAAGTGCCGGTTAGAGAAGCCAAAAAGGTCTTGACCGGAAACGGCAGCGCCACCAAGATGCAGCTCGAAAAATCCGTTCGAAACCTGTTGAAATTGTCCTCTCCGATCCGGCCGCTGCATGCCTCCGACGCTCTCGGACTGGCCCTGATCGGCCTGTATCGCTGCAGCCGCCGACACTGCCTGAAGTAAGGGACGTGGTCAAAATAAATTGAACCATCTTGCTTGTCGTTAGTATCAAACCTAAAGCCGCGCTATGATCGGTTACCTTGAAGGCAGCCTGCTGAAAATCGGAGAAGACCGGATTTTACTTCTTGCGAACCAAGTGGGCTACGAAGTTCTATTGCCGGCCTATGTAATCGAGCGCGTGCACGCCAGCAATATCGGCGACCCGTTGGCTCTATACATTTACTACCAGCAGACCGAGCGGCAACCCAAACCCGTTTTGATCGGCTTTAACTCCGAAAAAGAAAAAGAATTCTTCCAGCATTTCATATCCGTCGGCGACATCGGCCCGTTGAAAGCTGTCAAGGCCATGACATTGCCGGTTGGAGAGATCGCGCGCGCGATTGAGACCAAAGACCAAGCCGCTTTGAAAAAACTCAAAGGCATCGGCAGCCGCACCGCCCAGAAGATAATTGCAACGTTGTGCGGTAAAATGGAACGCTTTGCACTGCCGACCGAGGCGGCAACACGTAAGATGTCGGTCGACGGGGAGACGGTCGATGCTGTGATCGAAGTCCTTGTTTCCCAACTCGGCCATAAAGTTTCGGATGCCAGACGGCTGGTGGCGGAAGCTCTGGATCGCAACCGCGCCATCATCACTCCGGAAGAGTTGTTCGAAGAAGTGTATCGCGGAGAATCGAAACCGTGAATGATGTTTTAAAATTTTCAACCGAAAACCGGGAAGTGGTCTCCGGAGCCTGCCTGCCCGAAGACAAGGAACCGGACATCCTGTCATTGCGTCCCGCATGTTTCACCGATTACGTCGGGCAGAAAGAAATCGTGGAAACGCTTAAAATCGCGGTCGAAGCAGCCAAGATGCGTAATGAACCCGTCGATCATGTTCTCTTTCATGGACCGCCGGGGCTCGGAAAAACGACCCTCGCGCACATCATTGCCAACGAGACCGGCGGAACATTGACGGTCACCTCCGGACCGGCCCTGGAAAAGGGTGGCGATCTTATTGGTATTTTGACGCACCTCGAAGACGGTGACGTTCTTTTCGTCGACGAAGTCCACCGCATCCCACGGAATGTCGAAGAATTGTTGTATCCGGCAATGGAAGACTTCGCCATCGACTTTGTTTTCGACAAAGGGGTCCATGCCAGAAGCCATCGCTTTCGGCTCAAGCGTTTCACACTGATCGGCGCGACGACCCGAATCGGACTCATCTCTTCGCCGTTGCGGGATCGCTTCGGGATCTTGCGCAGTCTCGATTTTTACACCGAAGCCGAATTGATACGGATCACCAAGCGCTCCGCCGCCCTGCTCGATGTTCCTTTAGACGATTTCGGGGCCGCCGAACTGTCCACGCGATCGCGCGGAACACCGCGGATTGTCAACCGGCTTCTCCGGCGGGTCAGGGATTATGCCCAAGTTCGCTCCGACGGAACGATTAAGCGTGACACGGTCGAAGCGGCACTGGCGCTTGAAGGCGTTGATGAAAAAGGGTTGACCGATCTCGATCGTCGCTTCATTCGGACGGTCATCGAATTCTACAACGGCGGACCGGTCGGTATCGAAGCGATTGCCGCCACGCTGCAGGAAGAAACCGACACCCTGGTGGATGTCGTCGAACCCTATCTTTTAAAAGCGGGTTTGATTACAAGGACTTCCGCCGGCAGAAAAGCGACCGAGGCGGCCTATCACCACCTGGGATTTAAGATACAGAAAAAGCTGTTTTAATTTCGTGACTTTTTCGACATGCCGGTTATCACACTCTTGACAGATTTTGGCACTCACGACGCCTACGTGGCGATCATGAAGGGGGTGATCCTGAGGATCAACCCCCGGGCCACCATCGTCGACATCACCCATTGGATCGACTCCCAGGACGTGCACCAGGCGGCGTATGCCATCGCGAGCAGCTACCGGTATTTTCCCTCGGAAACCGTTCACATCGTAGTGGTCGATCCGGGAGTCGGCAGCCGCCGCGCAGTTGTAGCCTTGGGATTGGAAGGCCAAACCTTTCTCGCTCCGGACAACGGTGTGCTCTCGCCTTTTCTCGAAAACCAACCGATCGAAAAGATCGTGAAGGTCGAAAACACGGAATTTTTTTTGAAACCGGTCAGCCGCACTTTTCACGGCCGGGACGTATTCGCCCCGGTTGGCGCCCATTTGTCGCTGGGACTGCCCCTCGACCGGTTGGGTGCCTCGATTGAAAGCGACGCCCTCGTGCGCCTGGATCTTGTCCAAGCCCGTTTGGAAAAAGACGGCCGAATTTCCGGCACCGTCATTGACGTCGACCGCTTCGGAAACCTGATAACCAATATCGACTGGCCTTTTGTCAAGCGTCACTATCCCGCTGCCGATCACAACAGCCTGCGGTTAGCCATCGGTCGGCAAAGGCTCAATTGTTTGTCCCCGACCTATGACAGCGTGAAGCCGGGGACCCCGCTTGTTTTGGTCGGCAGCCGTGGATTTTTCGAAATCTCGGTAAACCAGGGCAATGCCGCCCGTTTCTTTGCGGCCCGAACGGGCACCTCGATTAGCGTAATGATAGACAGTGCCCATCCACAGTAACTTTAGAAGCACCGATCAATTTCCGTAGATGGATGAAGGACCCTGCCAATGAGGGAGAGTAGAAAAAACCGTACACCCAAAAAGCCGATCAGAGGCTCGCGCAGCGATCGTCGTTGGGCGCTGGTGTTCATAGGCGAGCACAGTAAAACTATCGCCTTCAACCATTTGAAAGCCGCTGTCGTCGTCACGGCCTTGATCATCCTGGCCTTGGGTGGACTTGCCGGAGGATTGGTATATCTGTACCAGAAAGCGGCGGGCGACATTCGGACACTCGAAAATAAGATCGTCGAACTGAACCAGGCGATGCATGCCCTGCGTGATGAAAAAGACATCTTGATGGCCCGCATGGTATTGACGGAATCAATAAACGGAAAAAAACCCGGTAGAACCAAACATCCGGACAAGCGCGAAGGCAAACCGGACGGCAAAAAGGCGGTCTTAAATCCTCCGGAGGCAATTGAAACAGCCGCAACCACGGGTCAACCGCCACAAAACGAAACGGCCGCGATGGTCCGCAACAGAGAGAAAACCGTTTATCATACCGTCGAGTCGGGTGATTCGCTCTATGCCATCGGCTTCCGTTACAACGTATCGGTGGATCAGCTGCGCCGTCTGAATCACATTGAAGGCGACAGCACGCTTCATCCCGGCGATAGACTGGTGATCAAATCCGAACCCGGTGAAGAAACGCCCTTGACCGATCACAAAGACTCGGGGGATCGACCGCCAGTTGAAGGCGATCAACGAATGACTCAAGCAGCAGGGGCGGACGGCAAGGATATCGGGGCCGATGTCAGAAATTTTAACACCGTGTACGAACCGCACACCAAAGCATTGCGGGTGGAATACGTCATCAGAAATGATGGATCGAAATCCCAACAGATCTCGGGCCAGACAGTGGTTGTACTGAAAAGTGAAGAAGATAATCCGGATGACTGGCTGGTCCTGCCGCCGGTACCCTTTGAATCCGGCAAACCCGACGGTAAACTCGGCAGCGCATTTTCCATTTACAATTTCCGGACTATTCGGTTTAAGGTTACCGACCAGGAGAACGCCGATCGGTTCACAATTGCCACCGTGTTCGTGTTTTCGACAGACGGTAATTTGGCGCTCGAAAAAGAGTTTCCGATGAGTATCAACAGTCGGCCCCGACAATGAAAAAAAGTGTCCATCTTAACGAACGACAGCCCGTCAGGTCTGTGCCAGTCGAAGCAAAAATGGATACCTCGGTAACATTCAACCCTGAACAGATCGGAATCGTCAACAAAGCCGTTGCACTGGCCGAGGAGCTCGTCAGCAATTACTACAAGATGTCGGCCAGCCAATGGCTCCACCGGCGCTATGACATCAAAACATTAATCAAACTGGCACCGGACGAAGTTGTCGAGGGACCTTTTGCCCAGATCGTCCGTTATGAAGGACGTCACCCCGATCGTGCGCTCGGCAGTTCGACCTACGACCTGTACAAGATATGCCTGCAGGACCATGCGATCTTGGCGGCCCTAAATCAAAAACCGAACCTGCAACTCCTCCCGTTTGTTCTCTACATCGTGACCCATGAACTGATCCACATCGTGCGCTTCAGCCGGTTCCTGCAGTACTTCGACGCGGCACCCGACGAACGACTGGCGGAAGAAAAGCGGGTACATGTAAAAACCCACGAGATCCTCGAACCCTGCAGGGTGCCGGGACTCGGCGAGGTCCTCGAGTTTTACAACGAGTGGCGTATACCCTATGACGATATGAAGGGTTATTGACCGACTTCGGTTTTATACAAAGGAATACAAACGCAAATGAATCCTTGACAAAACGTCTGTTAATGTATAATTTTTTATGTTTAACGATATAGGTGATGTCTGAAAGCGTCCCGTTTTATGGAGGATTGTACCAAATGCCCATTTATGAATACGAGTGTGGTCAATGCGGCAGAATTAAAGAAGTCATACAGAAGTTTTCGGACAAACCCCTAACCCGATGTGATCACTGCTCCGGCAGAGTTCACAAGCTTGTGTCACACACCAGTTTCCATCTAAAGGGGACCGGCTGGTATGCAACCGACTATGCCGGAAAATCCCGCGCCTCTACCGCCAACGGACCAGCAAAGAATAAAGCCGATAAACCGGCAGGTACCGGCTCCACCGGAACGGACACACAACCAAAATCATCCGACAAATAGCGCCCAGTCCGGGCCGAGAAAACGAAAAAAGCGCATCTGTCGCTTGGTGCTCCGGGTTTTTTTTCGACCGTCGGAGTTTGGCACCGAGGCATCAGGCTACCCCAAACGCACCGCTGGGGTGATGTCTTAATTTTTACAAAAATACACTTTTTTTTGCGAAACACCACTTTACAACAAAAAAAGTGTGATTATTATAGCTATCGAAATCAAGTGGCCATAATCGCATATAAGCAGTTGTAATAACATGTAATTCATTATTTAATCCGGATGACGCTTTTATCGAATCTGCAGATCGATATTATTGGAGCCCCGGCCAAGGGCTCGCAACCTGTCTAGTTTGACCTACTCAAACAAAATTAGCGCAAAGGAGAGCAAACGGTATGAAACTCAGACCATTACAGGACCGCATTTTAGTGCAACGGGTAGAAGAAGAAACCAAAACCAAGGGAGGTATCATTATTCCAGATACCGCTAAGGAAAAACCGGCAGAGGGCAAAGTGGTCGCCGTCGGCAACGGAAAGGTCGGTGAGGATGGCAAACGGACTGCCCTGGAAGTAAAAAAAGGCGACCGAATACTATTCGGAAAATATTCCGGGACCGAGATTAAGATTGAAGGCGAAGAATATCTCATCATGCGCGAAGACGACGTCCTTGGTGTAATCGGCTAAATTCAGTTTAATAAAAATGGAGGAGAATCAACAATGGCAAAAATTATCAAATATGACATGAAAGCCCGTGAATCGATGTTGAACGGGGTACGCACACTTGCGGATGCTGTGGTCGTCACCCTGGGGCCAAAAGGCAGAAACGTTGTGATTGACAAGTCCTGGGGGTCCCCGACGGTCACCAAAGACGGTGTCACCGTGGCCAAAGAGATCGAACTGGAGGACAAATTCGAAAATATGGGCGCCCAGATGGTCAAAGAAGTCGCCAGCAAAACCAGCGACATGGCCGGAGACGGAACAACAACAGCCACGGTTCTGGCCCGCTCAATCTATGAAGAAGGCCAGAAACTGGTGGCCGCCGGCAACAATCCTATGGGCATCAAGCGTGGAATCGATGCCGCGGTGGAAACCTGCGTCAAAGAACTCCAAAAAATGAGCAAACCCACCAAAGATCAACGTGAAATCGCCCAGGTTGGTACCATATCCGCCAACAACGACGAGACAATCGGCAACATCATTGCAGAGGCCATGAACAAGGTCGGCAAGGAAGGCGTTATTACGGTAGAGGAAGCCAAAGGCATGGAAACGACCCTGGAGGTTGTAGAAGGCATGCAGTTCGACCGCGGCTACCTGTCGCCTTACTTCGTGACGGACCCGGAAAAAATGGTCGTGTCGATCGAAAATCCCGCGATCCTGATTCACGAAAAGAAGATCAGCAACATGAAGGACCTTCTGCCGGTTCTCGAGCAGGTGGCTAAAATGGGCAAACCGCTCTTGATCATCGCAGAAGATGTCGAAGGAGAAGCCCTCGCGACCCTGGTCGTCAACAAACTCAGGGGCACTCTTCAGGTAGCGGCCGTTAAGGCGCCTGGATTCGGCGACCGCCGAAAAGCCATGCTGGAGGATATTGCCATCCTGACTGGCGGGCAGGTGGCCTCTGAGGATTTGGGGATCAAGCTGGAAAACATGTCAATCAACGATCTCGGCAGCGCCAAGCGGATTACCATCGACAAGGACAACACCACCATCGTCGACGGAGCCGGGTCCCGTTCCGCCCTGGAAGGTCGTGTCAAACAGATTAGAGCCCAAATCGACGAAACGACCTCGGACTACGACCGCGAAAAGCTTCAGGAGCGTCTGGCTAAACTGATCGGCGGTGTAGCGGTGATCAACGTCGGTGCAGCTACCGAGACCGAAATGAAAGAGAAAAAGGCCCGCGTCGAAGACGCACTCAACGCGACCCGCGCCGCGGTTGAAGAGGGTATCGTCCCCGGGGGCGGCGTAGCACTGGTAAGGTGCCTGCCGGGTCTCGAAAAACTGCGCCTGAAAGGCGACCAAAAGCTGGGGGTAAAAGTTGTCATGCGGGCCATCGAAGAGCCGCTGCGGCAGATCGCCAACAATGCCGGCCAAGAGGGATCGGTTGTTATCGACAAGGTCAAGAACGGTGAAGGCGCCTTCGGGTACAACGCCGAAACGGATGACTACGGAGACCTGATTGAGGCCGGTGTCATCGATCCGACCAAGGTTGTCCGCTTTGCCCTGCAGAATGCCGGTAGCGTGGCATCACTGATGCTGACCACCGAGGCAATGGTGGCCGATAAACCGGAAGAAAAATCGGAACCCATGGGCGGCGGTGCACCTGGTATGGGCGGCATGGGCGGTATGGGTGGTATGGGCGGCATGATGTAAGACGCCAGTCACCCCATCGTCGTCGCAGCCATTTTCGGGCTGGATTTAAACCCCCGTGCTACATGCACGGGGGTTTTTTTGTGCCGCCTCGGATTTCTTGACTTTTTGGCCTAAATCTTTTAAAATTATATACAATTCATAGGGATAACATCAATTGATTCACAATTGGAGCTTCGAATGAAAATGAAATGGAAGCAAGTTTTCGGGATGGGACTGACGGCAGTTTTTCTGGCGACCGGCATTACCGGCGCGCCGGTTTCCGGTCTGGCGGCCGATGCGCAGCCCGCTGCCCGGTCCAAGAACACGCCCGGCATTGCCGGTGAAATCGTCGAGACGGAAAGCGGCATCTATTATACTGTAAAGAAGGGCGACACCCTCTGGGATCTTTCCAGGAAATTTGCCGATACCCCCTACCTGTGGCCCGACCTGTGGAGTGGAAATGACCAGATTGCCAACCCCCACCGTATTTATCCCGGCCAGCGGATCCAGCTGTATCGGCGCGATGATGTCGCCAAGGCCAGCAAACCGGCTGCGACCTCACAGCCGACGCCCGTACCTGTATCTACATCGCCGAAACTCGGTCAGTTCGCCTTTTCACGCATGGACAGGGTCGGATTCATTCGGGACCCGGCGGTCGTCCCCAGCGGTCGGATCTTTAAGGTCCTCGGCATTCATAAAATGATCACCGCCGGTGATACGGTTTACATCAGCCGAGAAGACGGTCAGGTTCTCAGCCCAGGGCAGCGTTACACCATATACCGTACGTTGGGAGAGGTGCGCAACATCGTCACGGATCAATACCTTGGCGTTCAGCATTACATTCTGGGCACAGCCGAAATCACCCAGCTCGAACCTGAATATGTCGTGGGCCGGGTGATCAAGGCTTTCGGACGCATCCAGAAAGACGACCTTCTGATGCCCTACGAGCGCCAGCCGGAGAAGATCGCCAAGGTTACCCCACCGCCGGGCATCGTCGGCGAAGTCATTATGGCCGAAGAACACAACCAGCTTCTCGGTGACAACGTCATCGCCTTTATCAACCGTGGCGCAAATGACGGCGTCAAGACGGGCCAAATTTTCGATATTTACTTCCAGGATGACGTAAGCGTTTACCCGAAACCGGCCGAAAAAACACGCCTGAAACCGGTTGTCTTCGGCCAATTGGTGGTTCTGCGCACGGAAGCCACTACCTCCACGGTGTACATCACGCAAACCAAGAATGTCATTCATCCGGGTGCAAAGTTTTCTTCACCGGAGTTGTAAAAAAAGTCTTTTAAACCACTTATCCAATATAGTTCGTAAAAAAATCCCCCTCGGACGACCGTTATATCGGAAGCCAAGGGGGATTTTTT
>Ga0272441_10006599_pt1 | contig 19311 bp, 16 predicted proteins | sample SSMProp6N_FD_193582 | JGI IMG/M metagenome (GOLD analysis project Ga0272441, IMG submission 193582) | Marine sediment archaeal communities from Little Sippewissett salt marsh, Falmouth, MA, United States - SSM-Prop-6N | ecosystem: Environmental > Aquatic > Marine > Wetlands > Sediment ... | reverse complement strand
GGGATTACTTCCAAAGGCAGTGACCTCAGTCAACTCTGTTTTTGGCTTGGGCGGCCACCAACCCATAGCTGTAGCGGTATGGCCGGCGCAGGTTAAAAAAATCAAGATAAAGGCAACCTGAGCCAGTACCCGAGGCTTTTTTCTTCTGCTAAAGCTTTGATTTCTTATCATGTTCAGATCCTTTATTGATTAAGCTTTAACCCCAGGTGATGGACTGGTTGGCACTGGGCTTTGTTCTTTCCCACTTTCCATAGTCGATAAATATGTTATTACGCAGATCTAACAAATCAAGATGATTTCGGGTTTTTGTCCCAGAAGGGTTTGTACGCCTGCCACATGGCCGAGGTATCTTGAGAGCCGAATCCTTGGACCCTGGCCATTTCGTTGATTGTCTGAATTAATTGTCCCATGATCGGAGGAGCGCCGTTTTCACTGGCCATGCGTACAGCAAGACCAACGTCTTTGCAGAGCAGGTCAATTGAAAAAGTCGGCCGATGATAATTTTCGTCAACTATATTTCGACCCAATTCTGTGAACAGATTACTCACAGTCCCAGCCCTACTATCAATAATGGTTTCATAAAGCAGATTGGGTGAAATCCCAATATGGCTCGCGATAGCCATCATTTCCGCTGTCATAGCGTTGATGGCTGAAAACATGAGTTGGTTGAGGAGTTTGATTTTGTTCCCCATTCCTGATTCGCCCACGGGAATAATCCTACCTGAAAAGGTCTCGAGAACCGGGCGGCAGCGTTCCAGAGCTCCCTGTTCGCCTCCGATTGGCAGAGCCCAGTGACCAACTGCGGACGGACGGCCCAATACCGGTGCATCCAGATACCCTATCTTCTTTTTCGCGGCCAGAGCTGCCATCGCCGCTGTGGTTCCAGGGTCAATTGTACTGTGATCCACAATGACTGCACCCGGAGATGCAGACTGTAACAGGCCTTCCTCTCCGCTTACGCAATCAATTACCTGCATGGGACCGGGTAAAAACATCAGGATGATAGAGCACATTCCTGCCAGATCGGCTGGACTCGACGTTGGAGACGCGCCCATTGTTATCGCTTTGTCAATTGTCGATTTCGTGACATCATATACATACAAGGGGTAGCCAGCTTCGAGAATTTTGCTACCGGCCTCGCTTCCCATCACCCCGAATCCAATTAACCCAACTGGTTCCATAGTTACCTCCGATCAGAGCGACTTTGTCTGTCTTCCTTTTAAGCCCTATCAAATTGAATGGAAAAGAGAGTTCCGCTACGTCAATAAAGGTTTCTCTCTATCCGAAACTCTAATTTTTTTTCAGACTAATATTAACACCGACACCACCGGTAAAGCAGTCGGGCGTACAAAGGATTCTGGGATTGGAACCCACGTACCTTTTTGCTTTTTCCATAGCATCATTAAAGGTTGATGTGGGTATAAAACCCATACCACGAGCATAGGCAGGCGCCTTGGTTCCGGCAATAAAAACGGCGCTGGTGTAGGGCGCCAAAACACCACCACCGCTGATCATGGACATCGCATGAAATGGATGATAGGTGTTAAAGTTGGAGTACTTGAAGCAATATTCTGTATCTTCGGCGATACGAATCATATCGTTTGAAGCCAGGAACTCGGGAATACTGCAGTATTTCTGAAGCGATTCATAGGTTTCTTTGTAGGACGGGAACCAGTTGTCATTAAACCAACCGTCGCAAATGCTTGCGGCAATGACCACCCCGCCTTCGCGAAAAGCGTTCCAGCAACGTGACAATTGTCCTCCAATGGCAAGGCTCATCAAACAGGGATTGGTGCCCATACCCGGGCCGTAATGAAAATTTCTAGGTACACCGATGATGAGGACATCCGCCGGTTCATCCAGGTCAAGGCAGAGATTGGTCCGTTGATCGGCCAAGGGCCAGGTTGCTTCTTCAATCAGTCCGAGACGCCCGGCCTTGACATCCAAAACCTGGGCCTTTCTTCCGAGAACGGCGTCCACACCGAATACTTTTTTTCCAATGCCTTCTTCCATGGCCAGGCCAATTGAATTGAACTGACGGCGCATATGGGACTTCGTCGAAGCGCCGAGCCAGTCCTGGCGGTGCATGGTTTCAGGACAGTGATGGGACCCGATTGAACGCCAACCGGAATGGCCCGTGACCAGCATTTTATAGCCACCACTATACCCGCCATATGGATTGCCGGCGCAATGACCGACAACTATTGGAAGATCGGCGTCGGCTAGAAGCTGGTTGCACTGGATAACATTGCCCATCTCATCCACGCCATAGTTACGCAAGCCTGGATCTTCGGCGTCATGATTAACGATTCGGCCGGGATAAAAAAGATCGACGATCTCCTTACCAAGATACCAATACCATTCTTCCAAGGTGTTCTGACGATGGAGTCCCACAGCGCAGAGCAGGGTAATATTTTCTATCTTGGCACCACCTTTCAGCAATTCTTCCACGATGATGGGAATGGCGATGCGGCGATGCGCTTTGTCGTGGGCGCCACCTTTGACCCGGTCCGGAAAACCGATCACGATTTTTTTGTCCGGTCCACTCAATTCTTTGAGCGGTGGAAATCCGAGTGGTTTCTTCAGCGCACGGCGGACGGCTTCGGTCGGATCTACTTCAGGCGGATCGTTATCCAATCGGCCAAGGTTGAAAACAGTTGCCGAATCGGGCAGTTCAATGCCCATTTTGCCGTCGCCATAATCTAACTGGACTTCTCTCATAACTCATTTATCCTTTCACTGTCATACATGGACTACTATGACCGAATTCTGGCCAAGCGCTGGATTGATCACTTTTTCGATACTATTTCAATATGCTCCTTGACAGCATCTTCGATGCTGTATGAGGGCTTCCAACCAATTTCCCGACGCGCGGCGCTGTCGTCATACGCCGCTGGATATGGAGACTGCCTGCCTCCGTCTTCGACCAGTGTTATTTTCGCATCGGGCTTAAATGCCTGAGCAACATTTACGACATCTCGAATCGAATAGGCACCGCCGGCAATATTGTATATTCGTTGTGTGGGGGGTTCAGCATCATAAAGCGTCATAATAGCTTTAACTGCGTCTTTAACGTACAGCCAGTCTCCGGTCTCATCCGGGTTGGAAACAACCAGGGACTCGCCACGGGCAACGGCATCCAAAATAGCCGACGACCACAGGGCCGTAATGCCTCGGGTCCGTCCCGGTCCGAAAACCCAAGTGAATCTCAACGCTCGCGCATCGAGTCCATGCTTGCGGTAAAACCATTTCAGAAGATGCTCCGAGGCCAGTTTGGTTTGACCGTAAATCGTTTCCGGATTCTTGACCGCATCATCGGCTACCGGTTCGCTTACATCGCGTCCGAAAACCGAAATTGAACTGAGCATGATGAACCGATTCACCTTCATTGCCACGGAAGCATCCAGCAAGTGAAGCGTTGATTCCATATTGACTTGAAAGCCCATGCGCGGATTTTCCTCGCACGGCCCAGCCAGAATCGATCCAAGGTGAAACACGTCAGTGATTTTCTCTTTCATCATAACACGGTACAAATCCGGTCCTGAACTCAGATCCCCTTGAATATAAGTAATTTTGTCAAGAATCGGGACCAAAGCTAACGGCTCCCTGGCCAGATCGAATGCGGTTACTTCAAATCCTCTGTGCAGCAACTCAGGGATTAAGTATGACCCTATAAATCCAGCACCGCCGGTCACTAAGGCTCTCACGACTCACCTCCAAAAAATTCTTCTTTCATTCAATAAACGAGCTACTCTCGCCATCCACAACCGCAAATTGAACCTGAAAGATAGGTTATTGCCGTTGTTTTTGAAATTCCTCCCGAACGACCTTGTCAATTTCGGCTCGAATCTTGACAAATTCTGGAGCTGTTTTGACCGAAGCCTTGCGAGGATAAGGAATATCTATCGGGATAACTTCGCGGATGCGTCCCGGCTTGGATGCCATAACCACCACGCGAGTGGATAAAAAAGTGGCCTCTTCGACACCGTGGGTGATAAAGACAACGGTCTTCTTTTCTTCCTCAAGAATATCCAACAATGATTCCTGCATGAACTGTCGTGTCTGGGCATCTAATGCCCCAAAGGGTTCGTCCATGAGCAACACCTGCGGATTGACCGCATAAGCCCTGGCGATGGCCACACGTTGCTTCATACCGCCTGATAGTTCCTTGGGGTAGGATTTTTTGAAATCCTGAAGCCCTACCAATTCTAAAAAATGATCTACGATGTCATCAATTCGATCATGCGCTGTCTTGTTGGCGGACAGCTTCAACCCAAACGCGACATTTTCTACCACAGTTAGCCAAGGGAAAATGGCGTACTGCTGAAAAACGACACCCCGCTCCGGTCCAGGGCCTTTGATAGGATTGCCGTCCAGGCAGGCCTGTCCCGTGTTTGATTTGAGGAATCCGGCCAGAACGTTGAGCAACGTGGTTTTACCGCATCCTGACGGGCCGACGATAGAGATGAATTCTCCAGGTTCTATCTTAAGATTCACGTCCTTCAAGGCTTCAAACGTTCCTGAGGCCGTTTGGTAGGTGACGCCTACCCCCTCTATCAATATCCCTTGTTCCATGATTGTCTCAACCCGATACTTTCTCTTTTCCGTACGATTGTTAATCGTTTGTATTACCCATGCAGCCGGAAAATATTCGACGCCCCCTGCACGACCAGTTTCAAGCGCGTTTCTCCTGCCACGCCGTGGCTCGCCGTTCGATAGCTCGGACGATGCTGTCCATCACCAGCGAAATCGCGCCTATGAGCAGCACGCCGAGGACCAATGGTGCCATCTGGAAAAAATTTTGTGCCTCCACCATCATCGCTCCGATGCCTTTCTGGGCGGCAATCAGTTCGGCCGCGACCAGCGTGGCCCAGCAAACACCCAATGAAACCCGGCAGGCGGTGATGATATGGGGATAGAGTTGGGGGAGTATGATTTTGTGGAACATCTCCCAGTTGTTAACCCCGAGCGTTTGAGCGGCCCGGCCGTAAATAGGCTCCAGGCCGATCAAGGCCTGATAGATCACCACCAGGGCTGGAAAAAAGGAAGCATACGTCAGGACGATAATCTTTGACGTTTCGCCGATGCCAAAAAAAATGATCATTAAAGGAATAAGGGCTATCGGCGGCAGTGCGCGAAAGAAACTTACCAAAGGATCGACAATCAACCGAATGACCCGAAACCATCCGATCAGGAACCCGAGGATGACAGCTGCGACGATCCCCAACGAAAAACCAATAAGAACCCTTACAAAGCTTGCATACATATGGGCTATCAGTGTTCCGTCCTTCAGGAACTGGACAAAAGCCTTACACACAGCGGCAAAGGAAGGAAATAGCTTGGGATTGACCAAGTGAGTCGCACGCCCCACTTCCCAAACCACAAGCACCAAGACGAACGAAGCGATGAAATACCCAATTTTTTCTATTTGCTGCCGTTTTTTAACGGCCTTGAATGTTTGAATGACAGCATTCCGACTTGAATGATTTGTCATGAGACCGCCCTCTTTCTGCGATTTCATTTAGGGTTTCCTTCTGGATCTGCGAGGGAGGTGAAGCCCTCACCCCCCCCCCGCGCCGGAACTATTATTTAGCAACTGACAAGTATAAGTTCGGATCAAAAAAGTTTTCTGGAGGCACTACCTTCGGGATCGATCCTATTTCTACAAATACTTTCTGAACCTGTCCGATCCATTTGGCCACGGAACCGTCCTTGTAAAGGGTGATCCACTCTTTTGAGGTGAAAACTTTTTCTGCCTCCCAACCGGCTTGAATATCAGCGAAGGGAATTTCCGAATAGGCCTTTGTGTGGATGAGTTTCAGAGCCTCGTCCGAATGGTTGATCAAGTAGTCATTGGCCGGAATCCAAGCCTTAATAATCTTCTTGAGCATATCCTTGTTGGTGTCATAGTTCTTGTTGGTGGCAACCCATCCGCCCATGATAGCCGCATCCGGATAGAAGTCTGAAGCAGAACTGAGCATAATAGCACCTGGGACTTTATCCCGAATCAAGACATGGAACGGAGACCAGGTGGCTACAAAAGGAACCGCGCCAGTGATGAAGGCCGAAACCGCACCAGCCATGTCCATGCTGACGATCTCAACATCTTTGCTTGAGTCAATCCCGTTGTTTTTCAAAGCGGTGTGCAGAAAAACATGTGCGGTTGTACCTTTTACCGTGGCAATTTTTTTGCCTTTAACATCCTGAATCGTCTTTGCACCAGTTTCAGGTCGCGCGAAAAGCATAGCTGTATCGTATTCAATGTTATTTACCAGAAAAACCTTGCCCACACCCTGGGCAGGAAAATTGGAAATCACCGCACCCATGATGGCCACGTCCACGCTGCCGCCGCTTAAGGCCTGCATTAGCGGGATGCCGGAGGTAAATTTAATGGGTTCCATTTCAAGACCCTGGTCTTTGAAATATCCCTTTTCCATGGCAATCCAGAACTGACCGTCCACAGCTAAGGTGTGCAGGTAGCCCACTTTGACTTTTTCTGCCGCTGCCGGGCCTGATAAACCCAGCACCATCGCCAAAACCATTGCTAATACGACTAACTTGGCAACTCTCATTTCTCGTCTCCTTTTTTAACCGTCAAAAATTAATGTTTCCCTCAGTTCCGGGTCCTTTCGAAGACCTCGCCTGAGGTGCCATTCCCTATTCTAGTGCGCGGCATGAGTTCCTGACTACCAGATCAGTCTTGAGACAAATCTGTCGCGGCTGAGGGGAGGGGTTATCAATCATGTCTAGGAGGCAGCTGAGCGCCATCTCGCCGATTTCGATACCGTTGACCCTGATGGTTGTCAATGGAGGGTCGGCGTAGGCTGAAAAATCTATATCGTCAAAGCCGGCAATGGAAACGTCGGCCGGTACTTTCAGTCCCTTTTCCTTAGCTGCTGCCATGGCTCCGAATGCCATAACGTCGCTAGCGGCAAAAACGGCGGTCGGCCGGTTTGCCAAAGACATGAGACGGTTCATGGCTTCCATCCCATCGGCCAAGGTTGGCTCCTTTTCCACCACCAGCAAATCGTCCCAAGGCAGGCCATGGTCGGATAGGCAATCACGATAGCCCTCAAATCTCTTATGAACCCGATCCACTTTGGAATAGGGGCCAAGAATAAGACCGATACGTCGATGTTTGAGGCCAATCAGATACTCGGTCATCGTATAAGCCGCACGATAATTATCAATGCCGACGTAACTAAGCTGCGGGTCGTCAGGTTTTTCCCACATGATCACCGTTGGGACTCCGCTCCGATTAATCTCTTCAAGTAGTTCCTCTTTACGAACGCAGTAACCGGTGAGCAATAGACCAGCCGGATGGCGTTCATTTAAGGTTCGCAACACTGACATTTCGATTTCGGGATTGTACTTCGAATTGCCAATGGTGACTGTGTAACCATGCTCCTGGGCTTTCTCCAGAATGGCAAACACGGTTCTTACGAATATAGAGCCTATCGTAGAGGGGATGATCAATCCGATGTTTGCCGAACACTGTCGGGAAAGATCGGCGGCTAAGGCGTGATAGACGTACTTTTTTTCTTTGATGATCTTCAACACACGCCGGCGTGTTGAATCTCGCACCATTTCGGGTGAACGAATCGCTCTGGAGACGGTGGCTGGAGAAACACCCGCTATTTTAGCCACTTCTTCAATGGTTATTTGGCCCATGCGTGTACTGTCCAATAAAATGATGACGCTTACATTTATAATCAGGCCAATTCTCCCGGGTCAAGAAAAATTCGGATTTTGATCCAACGACCAAGATAGAGAGATAAAGCATTCTACGTTTCACAAGTTAATTTTTATGATATTTTTCAATAAGTTGATTGGTTATTTTATGTAGTTTAATAATTATTTTGTATTTTGTCTAAGACAATTCTTGCGGTTTTTGGTGACAATAGGACACATAGATATCAGGATTAGGTTCCTGACGATTTTATGAAGTAACGACGATTAAATGATGGCGATTTCATTTGATGTATTCCCTTGCCAGAGGAGGCAATACGGCGCTTTCATTTAAACGGAGAAAGGGTGATTACAGGGATTGCATGTGATGAGGATCTATGGTCATGAAGGCGACGAAGCATCCGGTTCTGGACAATGAGAAAACAGACTCGCCTGAATAAAGCTTCAGATCGGCTTACTCGATGGCTTGAAACTTGCGCATGAATTTGCGGTCGATGACGTCTTTTACGATAAAAGCCGCTCGGCCGCCGAACTGGAGCCACTTCTTTCTGAAGATCCCGGTGCCGTCGCCCAGGTTGAAGATCAGCAGGTAGTCACCGCCCGGATCGAAAGGCTGAAGGTCACGGCCTTCCAATGCGGCCATCAGGTTGTGGAGGAGCACCGGGTTTTGGCGCACGGCGTAGACGCCAACCTTGTCCAGGGGATGCTCTTCGAAATAGATGCAGTCGCCGCCGCCAAACATGTTCGGATGGGCCGTGCATTGAAGATAGCGATTGACCAGAAGCCCGCCGTCCGGACCGGTCGGCAAGCCGGAGGCTTTAAAAACCGAAGACGGCTTGACACCGACGGCCACGAAAATGATGTCAATTTCATGCTCTTGACCCGAGTCCAGTCGAATTCGACCGGTCTCGATCTCTTTTACCCTGCTCTGCTCCAAGACCTTGACTCCCCTTGACGTCAATGAGGCATAGGCTTTGGTGCGAACCCCTTGCGGGTGATCGGGCATGAGGCCCTTGCTGGTGAAGATGATGATCTCGGGCCCGTGATTTCCATCTCCGCGGACCAAGCGCCAGATGTTACCGGCGATTTCGACGGCTGAAGGTCCCCCGCCGATGATTCCGATGGTGATCTTTCTGCGTGATGCCAGGTCGAGGATCCGCTGTTGGGCTTCCAAGAGCTTCTCGATCGGTTTGACGGTAAAGATATCGGAACCGTCGCCGATGATGTGGGTTTGGGGAACGTGACTGCCCACGTTGAAGGAGATGACGTCAAACGGCAGAGTCTCCCCGGATTCCAACGCGACCGTCTTTTCTTCCTGATCGACCCGCGCAATTTTTCCCAAGACGAAGGTGCCGCCTTTTTTTTCCACGACGTGCCTGGTTGCGAAGCGAATTTCTTCAGGCCGGTATGTTTTTCCGAGCATTCCCGGGCCCATGCCGGAGTAATAGTGATATGCCGACGGCTGGATGACCGTTACCCGGTGACCTTTCTCAACGAATTTGTGCAGGTTGGACAGTGTCATCATGTGAGCGTGACCACCGCCGGCCAAGACCAGGTGTTTTTTCATCACCGCCTCCGCAAGCAATCAAATTTACAAACCTATCCTGATGGGTCTCAATCGGGTTTTCCGCCTGCAAGAACCACTCAATTCTAAGCGAACAACTTCCCCAGCTGTGTCAGATGCATCTGCTCTTCGTCTGCGATCTGCATCAGCACTTTTCGGCTTTCCGGATTGTTGCTGCGGTCTGCCGCCCGCCGGTACAAATCGAGGGCTTGGGCTTCGATGGCTATGGCGAGGCCGACGATATCCGGCACGGATTCCAAGTCAGGCTTGTAGAGCTGCACGTACTCCTCGGTTGTAAGACCGCCTTCCACCGCAGGAGTCACCACGGTTTTCACGAATTCGTCGCGGTCTATCGCCGCCCCGGTCATCTGGCGGTAGTGGTCGAAAATCCGATCCTGATGTTTGACCTCGATGGCGGAGAGCTTGTCAAAAAGGTCGCGGGCCGGCTCGTTCTTCACCCATGGAATCATGGACAGATAGAACTCCTGAAGTCCTGCTTCCATAGAGTAGGCGACAGCAAGCGTTTCCTCGGGCGACTCTCTGCCGGTGAACAGGTCGAGACCCAGGTCCTCCGCACCGATCGCCCGTTCACTTTCCCAGGCCTTGAATCCGCCGGAAAGATTGTAGACCTCGCCGAAACCTTTACCGACCAGCATCTGGGATGCCACCCGGCTGCGTCCGCCGCTAGCACAGTAGACGATGGTCGGTTTGTCCGTATCGATCTCGCCCAACCGGTCGTTGAGGTCCGGCAGGGGAACCAGTTTGGCGCCCGGGATGTGGCCGGATTCATATTCCCCCGGCTGTCTTACATCCAAGAGGGCATACTCTTCCGAAGACTTGCCCGTGATGTAACTTTTAGCCTGGGGGGCGTCCATTGATTTGACGGGGGTGAAAAACTGTTTCCAACGCATAGGCCCTCTCTTTGTGGGTAAAAAAATAGTGGTACGATGACCGATGGTGTAAAATGCCCCTTTGTTAATTCGTTTCCGCCCATACGCACTGCGGATTTGGTTAAACAGTGCCCATCCACACACACGTATCCCGATATGCGCAGGTGGATGTGCCTTGTAGACAAACCATAATCCGGCGCAATCGTGTGGAATTATTTCTTACCGTGACCCCAAGATGCTTTTTTGTAATAAATATAGAAAGAAAATGCAACATTGCAGTTGCAAGACGAAGAGTCTGGTTATCATCTGCAGGCATCGATTTTGACAAATCACTCATTTTCAGTTAGAATTTAGTACAATAAGATTGGATCATAAAGCCAAACCCTGAGTGATCGGGGGACGGAAAGCCACGGGTCTTACGAAGACGGCCGGGTTGCCTGGAATTTCCAGATAAAAAGCCAAGGTACCTCCTGTCAGGTGGCTTGGCTTTTTTTTGTGTAAGCGATGTGCTTGGTGAGATGGCTGTCACCCAACACCCAATGCGGAGGTAACTGAATGGGAGCGTTCGTCGACCGAACGGTTCGATGTGTTATCAAGTACGACAGAAAAAAAACGGTTGCAGGGGCTCTTCCGATCGGAAAATCATTTTTATTCGAAACAGAAAACGGCCACTTCGTTTCGATCGGTGACTCGAAGATAGAACTGCCTCAGCGGTCAAATGGCGTCAAAACTTGGCTGATTTGCAACCATCTCGATACGCCTGAAAAATTTATCACTAATTATCTGCGGAATCGGTACTTTGTAGTTTTCGACAGCCATGTTTTCTGTCATGACTGCAACGAAAACAACATGCTGGGCGGCGAGGCGGCTTTCTTGAAAATGGAAAAGGAATCATCGGCCTTGACCGACAAGGAATTACAAGGGCAGATATTCGATCCCCTTTTTGAACTCAATCTGCGATTCGGCAACCAAAACGCCTCCCGGAAAGAATTGAACCGCCAATCGAGAACATGGCGAGTCTGCAGCCACCTGGCGAACGAGGTCAACTTCAGACAACATGTATTCAACGGCAACCTCATTCTGTTTGCTGAATATAACGTGACCTGCCCGGATTGCCTCGATTTTGTCATCAAAGGCCCTCGCCGTCATGATGACGAAAAGTTGGTTTTGATGCCCGACGATGATTTTCAATGCGCCATCGTCGATACGCTTTACTCTTTGAACTACGAGCTTTCGATGGCCCAGGGGTTCATCGGAAGTTTGGAGTGAGGTGTCGCTGCCATGGCTTTTCCTGAAAGACGACGGTATCCGCGGGTCGCGACAAGTTCACTGGTCTCCTATTTTCTCCTAAATAAGAAAGGTGCAAAAATAGGGCAGGGCGTCGGGAAAACGATCAACATCAGCCAGAATGGGATACTTATCGAAACGAGCAGGGCCATCGATTCAAAATATGTTCTGATACTGGCCAAGGACTTAGAAGACAAAATGATGGAGATCAAGGGTCAGGTGGTTTATTCCCGCAAAATTACCCCCGGAATTTATGAATGCGGCATCAATTTCCAGGGCCACCACGCGAAAAATGTAAAATTTCGCAGGGACCTGATCCGCGTTTTCCACTTCAGGAATCTCTTCAGCCACAGGATTTAAAGAGCTGCAGGCAGCAACTGACTCATAAAAAAAGGGCGGCATCGATGCCGCCCTTTTTGTAACCGTTCACAGGGTTGCAAAGTCCGATGCGCTTCAAACCACGTAATTGTAAGCGTTTACAGGGTGCCGCAGATGCAAGGCGTCGGGCGCGCAGACGTACTTTTGTACTTCAAGTGCCCGGCAACAAAGCAGATGTGGTGCCCTGTGAACGCTTACCCCTTTTTTATTTGGGCCGGGTGCAGCGGTCGACCAGATAGAGGATGGAAGTGTAATCGATTCCGCCGTGTTCAGAGAGTCCGATCTCGCAGGTTCGGCTGGTCGCGTACCCATGGCTGACCTCCGGCGGCAGCTGTTGTTTCAGCCGCCTGAGTCCGAAGCTGTTTAGCTCGGGCACGGTGAAGCCCCGGTCACCGGCAAAGCCGCAACAGATGATGTCCGGTGCAACCACCTTGGCGGCGCACATCTCCGCCAGCCGCCGAAAATCGGCTTCGAGTCCCATTTTTTTGGCACTGCAAACCGTGTGAATAGCGATTGTTTGCGGGATTTTTTTGAATTCGAGTTTGTCCACAAGATAGGTCAGGGTGAACCGGACCGGTTCGTAAAGCCGCAGACGCTTATCCAGCGTCTGCTTCATGTGATACAAACACGGGCTCATGTCGCAGAGAATTGGAAGGCGGCCGTTGTCGGAGGCCGCCAGCAGGGCTTCGCCGAGTTCGCGGGCCTTGTCTGCTGCCGCAGCGTCCATACCCTTGCTGGCAAACGGCATGCCGCAGCACAAGCGGTTCATCCGTTCGGGATATATGACCTCATATCCGGCTTTTAGAAACAACTCTTCGGTCTTGTGAGTCAGAGAGACCGCTTCGCTTCCCCTGGCAGGCCCCATGGTCCGGTTGATGCAGGACGGAAAATAGACCGCCGCGTTCGGGCCAGGTCGTCCACCGTTTTTCGGTTTTAGCCTGGCCGCTGCTCCAGGCATGGCCGGTGTCCAGAGTGGCAGTCGATTGCGGGACAGTCGACGCGCCGTACTGGTCAGGGCTGTCATCCGCTCGGTTCCCAGCAGGGCATGCGTCTTGTCGAGCACGGCGAGCCCAATACGGCCGGCTTCGGTGACAAAATCCATCCATCCGGCCACGCTTTGGCCCACTCGACGGGCGGTCGGCGTGAGTTGATCCGTCCGCAGCGCCTTGATCATTTTTCCGGTGTCGATCTCCACCGGGCAGGTGAGGGCGCAGAGCCCGTCGGCTGCACAGGTCTGGTCGCCATAGTAATCATATTCCCCTTTCAGCTCCGCGAGCCGTTCGGGGTCCTCTCCCGAAGCGGCGAGCCGCGTCATCTCCCGATAGACGACGATGCGCTGACGCGCCGAAAGGGTAAAGTCGTGCGACATGCAGCTGCGCTCGCAGAAACCGCATTCGATGCAGGTGTCGACAATGTCGTGGGCCTTCGGCATCGGTTTGAAATGTTTGATATGGGCTTCCGGATCGGGGTTGATGATGACGCCGGGGTTGAGCATGTTGTCCGGGTCGAATATGGCCTTGATCTCGCGCATGACGGCGTATACCCGGTTGCCCCACTCCCGCTTCACGAAGGGTGCCATGTTGCGGCCGGTACCGTGTTCGGCCTTCAATGAGCCGTCGTATTTGTCTACCACCATCGTGACGATATCGTCCATGAAGGCCTTGTATTTCGAGATTTCTCCGGCGTCCGCGAAGTCGAGCGTCAGCACGAAGTGAACGTTGCCGTCGAAGACGTGCCCCCAGATGATGGTGTCTTCATAGTCGTAGCGTTTGAAGTGTTCCTGCAGTTCGAGCAGACAATCCCTGAGATGTTCGATCGGTACGGCGATGTCCTCGATGATGACCGTCGTTCCTTTCTGGCGACCGATGCAGGCCGACGGGAACAGACCCTTGCGGATGTTCCACAGGGCTGCCGCCTGATCGGGATCGGTCGAGAACTCGAATTTACGGGCCATGGCGAAACCGTCGAATTTTGAATTGATCGCTTCTATTTGTCCTTGCAGGCTTTCGGGATCGGCGGCAGCGGTCTCGACTAAAAGGGCGGTAACAGATCCTGCGAGAGTTTTGATGTAGGGCGGCATGCCGGGTTTGTCTTCCACCGAGCGGAGCGCCGCCCGGTCCATCAGTTCGGCGGCACTCACGCGGCATTCTTTCAACAGCCAGACCGCTTCACAGGCCCTGGCGATGTCCGGAAAGAGCATTAACGCGGTTGCTTTGTTTTTCGGTTCGTCGAGCGTGCGGAAGGTGACCTCGGCGATAAACCCCAACGTTCCTTCCGCTCCGATCATCAGGTGTTGGATCATGTCGATCGGGTCGTCATAATTGATCAGGGCGTTGACGCTGTATCCGGTGGTGTTCTTGATCTGATACTTCCGTCGGATACGCGCCATGGTTTCCGGGTCGTCCTTGAGGTCTCGGGCGAGGCCGGCCACCCGATCGATAATGTCCGCCCGGTTTTTGATAAACGCGTTGCGGCTCTCCTCGTCGCGTGTGTCCAGGACCGTGCCGTCCGAGAAAATGATGCGCATACCCGTAACCGTGCCCATGCTGTTGTCTTCGACACCGCTGGCCATTCCGCAGGCATTGTTGGAAACGATACCGCCGATCTTGGCCGAGTTGACTGAAGCCGGGTCCGGCCCGATCTTCTTGCCGTGCGGGGCCAGGTAACCATTTGCTTCGGCACCCAGAATACCCGCGCCGAGGGTGATTTCGCCCAGGTCCGGGCTGATGTGATAATCGCGCCACCCCTCGGGGCCCAAAACCATCAGGACCGAATCGCTCACGGCCTGGCCGGAGAGGCTGGTGCCCGCGGCCCTGAAAGTGACGGCGACTTGAAACGCGCGGCAGGCCGCTAACACAGCCGTGGTTTCGGCTTCGGTTTCGACTTTGACGATGATTTTCGGGATCAGGCGATAGAAGCTGGCATCCGTACCGTAGGCCAGGGTTCGCAGCGGGTCGACAATCAACCGCTTTGGCGGAATAACAACGGATAGGCGTTCATATAAAGATGCGTAAGGTTCGGTGAGCATCGACGTCTCCTGTGCGGTTTATAGGGCCCCAGAAAGAAATAATTCCACATCTTGCTTGTCTTTTGGATCGTCTACTGCGTTACATCCACCGACACGTATCTCGATATGCGCCGCTGGATGTGCCTTGGAGACGAACCCAAATCCGGCGCAATCTTATGGAATTATTTCTTACCGTGACCCTCATTTGGAATTCAAGTGTTTCGGTGAGATAGGGTTTTCGTATCGATCGCAGGCGTTCTTGTCAAGTTCGTTCGTGAACCCTAAATATCGTTTATGCGGCATTTGACATCTCTACGCCATTCGGATATAAGTGCAAGGTTTTAAAATCGTTTTTAATCATTATATTTATATCAACTAGGCTGTGTGCATTTATAGGGAAATATATTTGGGATAAATGGTGCTGTCACCCCATACTGATTGATATGTGGCCGGACTGATCCCGAAATCACCTCCTGACACCTGTTCACTGGTATCCTCGAGAAAGGAGCACCATTATAATGGCTGAGGGCAGAATCAAATGGTACAGTGAGGATAAAGGATACGGTTTTATCGAAGCCGAAGACGGAAACGAGATCTTTTTTCACAAAAATAATGTCGATTTCGAAGGACACTTCGGATTACGGAAATCTGATCGCGTCTCATTTGAAGTTGAACTGACCCCGCGTGGTCAGAAGGCCTTAAATGTCAAAGCACTCTAAATTCTACTGACACATTTAATGCATCTGTGGACGCTCATTTAACACCTGTGCTTGTCCGAGGATAACCCGGCAGCTGCAACCGCAACCCGATCGCACCTTAGTTTCCGCTTCGCTGGCGGGATATGTTAGCCCGACGGATCAAACACAGCCCCGCCGCAGGTGTTCAACCGATCTTTGAGGCAGAGTCAAATGACGGCTCTGCCTGTTTTGTTGGAAGGCATGAACCATGACCGCAGCACTGACAAACGACAGCGTGAGAAATATCGCCATCATCGCCCACGTCGACCACGGTAAGACCACTCTGGTCGATGCCATTTTCCGGCAGAGCGGTCTATTCAGGGACAATCAGACGGTCGACGATCGCCTCATGGACACGATGGATCTGGAGCGGGAGCGCGGCATTACCATCGCGGCCAAGAACTGCTCGGTTAGATGGCAGAATGTTCGGATCAACATCATCGATACGCCCGGACATGCGGATTTCGGTGGTGAAGTCGAAAGGGCCCTGTCCATGGCCGACGGTGCCATTCTGCTCGTCGACGCCTCCGAAGGCCCGCTGCCACAGACCCGCTTCGTTCTGAAAAAGGCCCTTGAAGCCGGTCTGAAGATCATCGTGGTCATCAATAAAATCGATCGACAGGACGCCAGACCCGAGGAGGTCCTGGATGAAATCTACGATTTATTGATCGACCTGAACGCCACCGACGATCAACTCGAATTTCCCCTGCTCTACGCCATCGGCCGCGAGGGCATTGCTCAGAAGAGTATTAATGAAAAGGGAAAAAACCTGCACGAGCTTCTGGACACGGTTTTGACGGCGATTCCCGGTCCGTCCCACAACCCCGCGGCGCCGTTCCAGATGCGGGTGTCGGACCTCGGCTATTCGGATTACCTGGGCCGGCTGGCGGTCGGCAAGATTTTCAACGGCACGGCGCGTTCCCGGGACAGCTTGGTGTGCATCGGCAAGTCCGGCGAAAGTGTGCCGCTCAAGGTCTCCAAGCTCCAGGTTTTCGAGGGTATGAAGCTGCGGGATGTCGATGAGGTTCAAGCCGGTGATATCGTGGTTCTGGCCGGCACCGAGGAGGTCAAGATCGGCGATACGATCTGCAATCTCGATGCACCGCAGGCATTGCCGCGGATCAGCGTCGACGAACCGACGGTGTCGATGAAATTCGTGATCAGCGACTCGCCCTTCAGCGGTAGGGACGGCAAGTACGTCCAGGCCGGCCGGATCCGTGATCGCCTGTTGAAGGAAACCCTTGGCAACGTGGCCATCCAGGTTGAGGAAGGCGAAGATCGGGATGCGACCGTGGTCAAGGGCCGGGGAGAATTTCAATTGGCGATTCTCATCGAGACCATGCGGCGCGAAGATTTTGAATTCTGTGTCGGCCGACCCGAGGTCATCTATCGCCACGACGGCAACCTGAAGCTCGAGCCGATCGAACGGCTGCTGGTCGACTGCGAGGAGCGCTTCCTCGGCGTGGTCACTGAAAAACTGTCATTGCGCAAGGGCAAGATGACCAAATTGGTCAACAACGGCAAAGGCCGGGTTCGAATCGAGTTCTCGGTGCCCGCCCGCGCCTTGATCGGGTACCGCGACGAATTTTTGACAGACACCCGCGGTACCGGCATCATGCACGCTCTCTTTGACGGCTACGAACCCTTCCGGGGGGAGTGCCCCAGCCGGTTTACCGGCTCTATCGTGGCCGACCGCACCGGTACTGCCGTTCCGTATGCACTGTTCAATCTTGAACCCCGCGGCCGCCTCTTCGTTGTGCCGGGGGATCCGGTTTACGAGGGCATGATCGTGGGCGAGCACAATCGCGGCGAAGACATCGACGTCAACCCCTGCAAGGAAAAGAAACTTTCCAACATGCGGGCCGCCGGCAAGGATGAAAACGTCATCCTGTCACCGATCAAACCACCGACCCTCGAACAGGCCATCAGCTTTATCCGCGAAGATGAACTGGTGGAGGTGACCCCCCGGGCGGTGCGTATGCGCAAAGCCGTGCTGTCGGCCCAGAAGCGTCACATGCAGCGCGGTTCCAGAGGCAAGAACAAAAGGGCGGCCTAGCGTCAAAAAATGAAAACGATACCGGTGAACATTCTCAAAGAAGTACTCAAAAACGAGGTTTTTCCCGCTCTGGGATGCACTGAACCGATAGCGGTAGCCTATGCCGCCAGTGTTGCCGCCAACGAAATCGACGGCGACCTCGAAAAGATCATCATCACCGTCGATCCGGGGGTTTATAAAAACGGCATGGCTGTCACAGTGCCCAACACCAACGGGCAGAGGGGCAATCTGATTGCCGGAGTTCTCGGTGCACTGGTCAAAAAGCCGGAACTCAAAATGGAGATCCTTCAAGGCGTTCAAAAGAAGATGGTCCGTCGGGCAGCCGACATGATCAGGGCCGGAAAGGCGACCATACTCTATGATCCGACCCGGACCGACCTTTACATCGATGTCCGGATCAAAACCCACGGCGATTCAGCCAGGGTCGTGATCGAACATGGGCACACCAACCTCGTGCGGTTGGAAAAGAATGAACGGACGGTTTTCGACGCGAAATCGAAAGGTCGCTCTAAAACCGGGATGGCCAAGGTCGATGATACGATGCTGGCGATCATGAAGAAAAAGACGCCTTGAAAGAAAAAAACGGCGCATCGACCATTCGGTGCGCCGTGCCGGCGATACGGCCGGGATGATTATTGGGCCAGCTTGGCGGCAATAGCGGCCACGTGTTTACCCTGAAAGCGGGCACCGGCCAGTTCATTTTCGGTCGGCGTCCTTTCACCTTGGGTGCCCGCGATCGTGGTCGCTCCGTATGGCGAGCAGCCGGTGATTTCATCGTTTCGCATCTGTCCCTGAAAAGCATACGGCAACCCGACTACGACCAGGCCCTGGTGCAGCAGCGTGATGTGGAAGGAGAGCAGGGTGGATTCCTGGCCACCGTGCTGCGTGGCCGTGCTGGCGAAAACGCTGCCGACCTTGCCCACCAAGGCACCCTGAGACCAAAGCTGTCCCGTGGCGTCCAAGAACTGCCGCATCTGCCCGCACATGTTGCCGAACCGGGTGGGTGTGCCGAAAATAATGGCATCAGCCGACGCCAGTTCGTCGACCTTGCATACCGGAATGTCGGCAAACGCTTTTTGGGCGTCAACCGCACCCATTTTCTGGAGAACATCCTCTGGCAATGTCTCCGGCACACGCCGCAACTCGACCCGCGCGCCGGCGACTTCTTTGACGCCCTCCGCGACCGCTTGCGCCATCTTGAAAACGTGGCCATAGGTTGAATAAAAAACGATTAAGACTTTCATCGGCGTTACCTCCTTTAAACCGCATTGACCGTCAGCATCAGTATTAAACAGGCTTTCGGCTAAAATGCCCGACCGCTTGTCATCTGCGAATTTGTACCGGTTTGTTCATTGGGTACGAGAATAAGGTGGGCGCCTCCGCCCGGATTACAGGTTTCGAATTGCGGCTGATACTCGCCGCTAACGCGCTCTGAGCCCAGACCAGTCCAGAATACAAATTAAGGGTGCCCAAAACTATAAATTAAGGCCTTTAGTACAATAGTTTCACTTACTCGGCTGTCAAGTTCATATCTTGAAAACGGCGTGCTTGAGAGAGTACGAATCGGCGGTTCGTATGATTGACGTCGATGTGCGGTTACTTAAGAAATGCGGGAAATTGAGAATTTCGGGGCCGTGATCGACAACACTCTTTGCGAGATATCGAAGAGGGTGTCGACAGCATCCGCGATTTAGGGTTCGCTC